>MTLE01000079.1_pt1 | contig 120221 bp, 105 predicted proteins | sample 1982461 | NCBI WGS metagenome assembly MTLE01 (sample SAMN05712605, study PRJNA340218) | biofilm metagenome | isolation source: sample SPL anode biofilm adapted to -200 mV | place: USA | collected 2012-02-03
GCCCACACAGATTGCTTGATATATTGNNNNAGAGCGTGACCGTTAGGTCAGGAACGCGAATCATACGCTTTCCCGTTTGCTTGTCAAGTATTGTTCGTCACAACTGCTTAACTTGCTCTGTGTTGGCGTCTGCCGTCTCAGTGGGGCCGCATTATAGGGACCGAACTTTTTTAGGCAAGCGCTTTGTGGTCTTTTTCATGAAAAGTCGGTTCGTTCGCTTAATTTGCAACCAGATTGATAGTTATAGCTGTTTTTTCACTCAAAAAATTGAGCCATTGCTATTACATAAGCGTACCAGTACGCTTGCTGCATTCTCTTTATATGTTTATTTATTATGGATAAAAGTCGTCAACAAGAACTGACTCGTTGGTTACGCCAGCATCGGTCTCTCGCAAAACCTTGGTCTTCTCTATGTATTTTGTCCGGTGCATTATCAACGCTATTACTGATTGCACAAGCCTGGCTACTAGCAACGATATTGCACGGGGTTATTATTAGTCACCTTCCCCGCGAATCTTTTCTTTGGTTTTTCGCCGCACTATTGTTAGTCGCTTTATTACGTGCATTACTGAGTTGGGGTAAAGAGCAGTTCGCTTTTATTGGTGCGACAAAAATCCGCCAACATTTTCGTAAACAAATAATGGCACAACTGCAAGCTCGAGGCCCTCTTTATATACAGCAGCAACCGGTGGGTAGTTGGTGCAGCTTATTAATAGAGCAAATTGAACACTTGCATGATTTCTATGCCCGTTTTTTACCGCAATCAATGCTGGCCGGCATACAACCATTTTTCATTCTATTGTTTGTATTCCCCACTAACTGGGCCAGTGGGCTGATCCTTTTATTAACTGCTCCATTAATTCCTCTTTTTATGATTTTAACCGGCTTAGGTGCGGCAGACGCGAATCGCCGCAACTTTCAGGCTTTGGCCCGATTATCAGCGCATTTCCTTGATCGTTTACAGGGACTGATGACACTGAAACATTTTTATCGCACTAAAGCAGAAGGAGACAAAATCGAACAAGCTTCTGAAGATTTCCGCAGCAGAACGATGGAGGTCTTGCGCATGGCATTTTTAAGCTCTGCTGTATTAGAGTTTTTCGCCTCTGTTTCAATCGCATTGGTTGCCGTTTACTTCGGTTTTTCTTACCTCGGCCATCTTAATTTTGGCAGTTATGCTGAGTTAACACTGTTCAGTGGATTGTTTGTATTGCTATTGGCACCAGATTTTTATCTGCCGTTACGCGAACTCGGTGCACATTATCACGCAAAGGCACAGGCGATTGGCGCAGCCGATTCGTTACAGACATTCCTTGATGTAGAAGTGATTACGGCTACAGGCGGTGACCAAGCACTTATAGACCACTCAGACTTTACTATTGAGGCTACTAATTGCTGTGTGTTAGCACATGACGGGAAAGTATTAGCGGGCCCGTTGTCTTTTCATATCAAACCGAACCAATTTGTGGCTATCGTTGGTAAAACCGGATCAGGCAAAAGCTCTCTGCTCAATGCGTTATTAGGTTTTGCTCCGTATACCGGTAGCTTGAAGATTAATGGCCAGGAGTTGTCGGCATTGGATATGCGCCATTACCGGCAATACATTGGCTGGTTAGCACAGAATCCTCGACTGTTACCCGGTAGCCTACGCGCCAACTTATTACTCGGTGATCATAATATCAGTGAAGAATCACTGCTAAATGCTGCCGAACAAGCTGGCGCACTCGATATTATTCAGGAAAAAGGCTGGGACTATACTGTGTCCGAGCAAAGCTCCGGTGTGTCAGTTGGTCAGGCACAACGCTTAGCACTGGCCCGCACCTTACTGAAACCATGCCGCTTATTATTACTGGATGAACCAACCGCCAGTTTAGATCGCGTGAATGAACACAAAATTCTGCAAGCATTGGCACCGTTATGGCGTAAGCACACTACCCTGCTGGTGACTCATCGCGTTGAGCAGCTACAGCAGGCCGATCATATTTTATTGTTGCAACAAGGTCAGTTGATTGCAGAAGGCAGCTTCATAGAGCTGAGCCAGCAGAATGATGCTTTCCGGGCTTTATTGTTACAACCAGATGTTGCCGTTACCAACATGACGGAGAATGAGTATGCGTGAGTTACGTCCTTATCTGAAATTATTCTGGCAACACTCCGGCATGTTGTCGTTAGGGTTACTGCTAACGCTTTGTACTTTACTGGCAGGACTGGGATTGTTATCACTTTCCGGCTGGTTCCTGACTGCTTGTGCAGTAGCGGGCTTAAGTGCCGCGGGGAAAGATAGTTTCAACTATATGACGCCGGCTGGCGCTGTACGTTTTTTCTCTATTGTACGGACTGCCTGCCGTTGGGGGGATCGCGTCGTCAGCCATGATGCAACCTTCCGTGTATTAACCTCTTTGCGGGTTCAATTCTGGAAAAAAATTGCGCCGTTATCATTGCATCAGTTGCGCACCTGGCGTCAGGGGGAATTACTTAATCGTCTGGTAGCGGATATTGATGCGTTAGATAATTTATATCTGCGCCTTGTCACACCAGTATTAGCAGCCATCCTGATCATTGGTTGTCTGGTGGGTGTCATTCTGCTGTTTGATCCACGCTTAGCGCTATTACTGGGTGCTGCGTTGCTGTCTATTGCACTTTTTATACCCTTCTTGTTTTATCGTTTAGGAAAACAACCAGGGCAGGCGCTAATTGTCAGCCAAAGTCATTTACGCGAAGCCTGTACCACTTATCTGGCTAATCAGGCCGATTTGTTACTGTTTGCTGCCGACGAGCATTACCGTCAAACAATTGAGCGCGAAGAGCAATCGCTACTCAATGCGCAACGTCGCATGACCAGCATTAATGGTTTTGCCAGCGCATTGATGATGGGGCTGCTCAGTTTGGTGTTATGCGTGATGTTGTGGTTAGCGGCAGCTGGCGTTGGCACTCAAACGCAGGCTGATCCGTTAACGGCATTAATGGTCTTTTTCGCTCTGGCTTCTTTTGAAGCATTACAGCCCTTGGCCGGCGCTTTCCAGTATTTATCATCTACACTCACCGCAGCAAAACGCCTAAACCAAATAATGGAATCAACACCTGCAACGCACTTTGGTTTAGATGCAACCCCAGCCAGTAGCGGAACATTAAACATTCAAGCGTTGACGTTTACCTACCCTGATCAGCCAATGAGTGTGTTGAATGAACTTTCATTACAACTGAACACCGGTGAAAAAATGGCGATTCTGGGGCCAACTGGCTGTGGGAAATCAACCTTATTAAGTTTATTGACGCGGGAATGGCAAGCTACGCAAGGAAACATTTTGCTGGATAACCGCTCTATTGCTGATTTCAGTGATGAAGCATTAAGGGCATCAATGTCTGTCGTCAGCCAGCGCGTGCATGTTTTTAGTGCCACACTGGCGGATAATTTACGTTTAGCTAAACCCTCTGCCAGCGATACCGATCTGCTGACCGTCTTAACCAAGGTCGAGCTGGATGGTTTATTGGATGGCCCCAATCTTAAAGAGAGCTTACGCCAATGGTTAGGCGAAGGTGGTCGCGCGTTATCGGGTGGAGAACAACGTCGGTTGTCATTAGCTCGGGCTTTATTACACGATGCGCCGTTGTTATTGCTTGATGAGGTGACCGAAGGGTTAGATCCGGCAACAGAACAGCGTATTATGCAACTCGTCATACAACACAGCATCGGAAAATCTGTGTTGATGATCACCCATCGACTGACCGGGCTGGAACAAATGAACCGGATTGCGTTGTTGGAAAATGGCCGCTTCCGAATTACGGCTACCCACGATGAGTTGTTGCGTCAGGATCGTTATTATCAGCAATTGTTTCATCATCTGCATGATGAATAACTGATATCTATCGAATCTCTCGATCAGCCTCTCTATAATGCTATTTCTTATTAATGAGAGGCTGAATTGATGAAAAGTCTGCCGTTTGTTGCACTGCTAATGACCATGCTAAGTGGATGTAGCCTGTTTCAGGTACATACCAATCTGGATAAAGAAAACTTCACCGAATACTTCAAACCCGGCTCCGTCACCGTTCTTGAAAAGGCACAGATCCTGGATGCTAATGCAACGCCGATAGGTACAGTCGAAGGCGAGACTTGTCAGAGTAAAGATACTCAGGCGCCACCTAATATGATTGATGCTCAAACGGATGCCCGTCGTAAGGTGGCCAACATGGGTGGTAACGCTGTCGTGTTTGGCAAATGTATCAGCATGCCAGCCACCGCCGAATGCGTATCGAGCATGGTCTGTTATGGTCAAGCATATAAGGTTCAAGACAGCGAATAATGATGTCTGATAGCCCGGCAAATACACCATTCAGCCTTTCCACTATTGGCGTGATCTGTTCCCCTTATCAGGAAAAGTTTGCTGTACCTCGGCAACCAGGGCTGGTCACCGCCATTAATGCACAGTTGGAATTATTACCACCGTACAATGATCCGCATTGCGTGCGAGGGCTCGAAGAGTTCAGTCATTTGTGGCTGATGTTCCTGTTCCATCAAAATGGTACCGATGAATGGCACCCAACTGTACGCCCTCCCCGCTTAGGTGGAAATCAGCGTGTTGGCGTCTTTGCATCCCGCAGCCCTTTTCGCCCCAATCCGGTAGGATTATCGGTTGTAGAACTGAAAGCGATCCGGCAACAAGGGAATCGGGTATGGCTGGAATTAGGCGGGGTCGATTTAGTCAATGGCACGCCGATCGTGGATATCAAACCCTATCTGCCCTTTGTTGATAGTCTGCCGCACGCTCGTGGTGGGTTTGCGCCAGACGCCCCCGTCACCATGCCGGTAAGTTTTACGCCTGACGTTGAAATTCGTTGTCAGAAAATTGCGCGTACTCACCCCGGTTTTCGTGAATTTTTGCAACAAGTGATTGGGCAAGACCCTCGCCCTGCCTACCGCAAGCAAGATAATGACGATAAAATATACGGCGTCCGATTACTGACATTTAATATCAACTGGCAGGTTCAACACGGTGTCGCCGTTATCTGTGCCATCACCGATATTGCATAGGAAGAGAAAACATGATGCATGCCGCATGGTATATAAGCTTTGTATTATCGATATTATTATCGACCGGATGCGATGCAGGTCATGACGCACCTCCGGCAGAAAAACCGAGCACGCAAGATACGATATTGAAAGATCAGCTAAAACCGCTGGAAGATGCAAAAAAAGTGGAGCAAACACTGCAGCAAGCGACCGATAAACAAGCCGAAGAAATGAAGCAGCAAACCAAATAAGAAAATGGCGCCACATTCTGTATAGAAAGGATCTGGCGCCATTTTCTTTACACTATAATCCGGCGAACTCCGGGATATGCGGTTTACCGTGTGACTCAAGAAATTTCAGTAATACACGCGGACTTTGATTCAACACACGTTCTGCAGGGAAATCGACACTGTCTAATATTTCCAGACTTTTATCTAACTCGCCCAAACTAAAAGCCACGTGAGAGTCAGACCCTAAACTCACCCATCCACCAGCATCACGAACCGCTTTGGCAATCGCCGTACAGTTGACATCGCTGCCGACTCGGGAATGTAAAAACGAAGAGTTGTTGATCTCCAGCGCGACATTATATTTAGCTGCAGCCTCAGCAATGGCATGGATATCAACCGGAAACCGTGGATTCCCCGGATGGGTAATAATGTGTACCAACCCATTTTTCATCGCATTGATCATAGCGCGGGTATTGGTATCACGATCTTTTGGTGCAAAAACCTGCTCATGGAAGCCGGCCAGAATAATATCTAATTCGCCCAGCATTTTTTCATTACAATCAATATTGCCAAATTCGTCTTTGATGTTAGCCTCGATGCCACGCAGGATGGCAACGCCATCAACGATACGGGGAATGACGCGTTGATTGATAAAATGCCACGCATGCGGTGCATCCGCCATCTCAGGGCCGTGGTCGGTGATCGCAAAAATGATGATGCCTTTACGTTTAGCTTCGGCAATATAATCATGAATTGTACTGTAGGCGTGCGTGCTGGCCAGGGTATGAGCGTGGGTATCGACCTGATAGCGCATAGCTTAACTTCTCCCCTTCTGTCATTGTTTTCAGCATATCATAAAAGTCATTTTTATGGCGGATCGCTATGCTTTTCTGCACATTGTTGATTTTTCCCTTGGGGTGTCTTCCTCCTGCCTGCTAGAATTTTGCCCCAAATTCCGAATATAACCGGCGATGATGCCGGGCTAATGCTCAATAAACGAAGGATCCAGCATGCGTACCAGCCAATATTTGCTTTCCACGCTCAAAGAAACACCGAATGATGCGGAAGTGATCAGCCACCAGCTGATGCTGCGCGCCGGAATGATCCGTAAACTGGCTTCAGGTCTGTACACCTGGTTGCCGACCGGTTTGCGTGTATTGCATAAAGTTGAAGCCATCGTGCGTGATGAGATGAACAAAGCTGGCGCAATTGAAATCTCAATGCCTGTCGTGCAACCAGCAGAATTGTGGGAAGAGTCTGGCCGTTGGGAACAATATGGTCCGGAACTGTGCCGTCTGAATGACCGTCATGGCCGCCCATTCGTGTTAGGCCCGACCCATGAAGAGGTGGTGACAGCGCTGGTGCGTTATGAAGTGAACAGCTACAAACAGCTGCCGCTGAATCTGTATCAGATCCAGACTAAATTCCGTGATGAAGTTCGCCCTCGCTTTGGTGTGATGCGTGGTCGTGAATTCACTATGAAAGACGCTTACTCTTTCCATCTGGATAAAGACAGTCTGGTAGAAACCTACGGCAAAATGCATCAGGCTTACTGCAACATTTTCAGCCGCATGGGTCTGGATTTCCGCCCAGTATTGGCTGACACCGGCTCTATCGGCGGCACTGGTTCACATGAATTCCACGTGCTGGCGAACAGCGGTGAAGACGTGATTGCTTTCTCTACCGAATCAGATTACGCCGCCAACGTGGAAATGGCAGAAGCCTTGGCTCCTGCGGGCGAACGCCCAGCACCGTCCGCGAGTGCAACCAAAATTGCTACACCAAATGCGCACACCATCGCGGAAGTTTCTGCCTACCTGAAAGTGGCTGAGCAGCAGACCGTCAAAACTCTGTTGGTCAAAGGCGAAGCCGATGAACAAGGTAAAGCGGGCGTAGTTGCGCTGGTTTTACGTGGTGATCATGAACTGAACGACATCAAAGCAGAGAAAGTGGCTGGTGTTGCTGCACCATTAACTTTCGCCAGCGAAGAAGAGATCCGTGAAGTTGCTGGTTGTGATGCCGGTTCCATTGGCCCACAAAACCTGAAATGCAAAGTGATCGTCGACCGCAGCGCGGCCCATTTGGCTGATTTTGTTTGTGGCGCCAATGAAAATGATTTCCACATGACTGGCATGAACTGGGATCGTGATGTTCAGGGCTATGAAGTCGCGGATATTCGTAATGTGGTGGAAGGTGATCCAAGCCCATGTGGTCAAGGCACGCTGCTGCTGAAACGTGGTATCGAAGTGGGCCATATTTTCCAACTCGGCACAAAATACTCTGAAGCAATGAATGCAACCGTGCTGAACGAAGGTGGCAAATCCACTGTGATGGAAATGGGCTGTTACGGTATTGGTGTTACCCGTGTGGTGGCTGCTGCGATTGAACAAAACTTTGACGACCGCGGCATTATCTGGAGCGACGCGCTGGCGCCATTCCAAGCGGTGATCATCCCAATGAATATGCACAAATCTCACCGCGTCCAGGAACTGGCTGAGCGTTTCTACACTGAACTGCAAGCAGCCGGTGTTGAAGTGTTGCTGGATGATCGTAAAGAGCGCCCAGGTGTTATGTTTGCCGATATGGAATTGATCGGTATTCCACATGCGATCGTGATCGGTGAACGTGGTATCGACAGCGGCGTGGTGGAATACAAACACCGTCGTAGCGGCGAAAAAACCGAAATTGCAATTGATGACATTGTGGCAAAAATTAAAGCCCAATTAGCTAAATAATTGCAACATTGAGAACCGGCCTGATGGCCGGTTTTTTTATGTCAAAAAAATGTCTTCTCGATATCAACTTATTATCTTCGCTTTCTTTTCTCTCTGTTGAAACGGCAGCTAAACGTCAACCAGCAATATCTCACTTCCTGCCATTTCCATAAAAAAGCTTATACATCAATAGATTAAAAAAAGTTCTAAAACAGGCATAGCTTTTGCTTTATTTAAAATAAGATTAGTTTTTAAGTGGGTGAAAGATATGGAAGGTTTATCTGTTGTAGCAACATATGATCATGCCCCGGATCTGCATTTTGCCCGCGTGAGTGGCTTTAGCCCGATCTCCAGCAGTGATAAATTAGCCCTGTTGGAAACGCTAATGACCCAGGAAAAACTCGCCGATCTGCTGCAATCTTTTGCCACCTGGACCAGCCAACATTTGCCGGTTTGCCGCATGGCTTATATCTGGATGGAGCAACGTTTTGAGATACTTAATCTCGGACGTGGCGCTTACAAACAGCATTTCTCTCTGCTTGATCCTAAGATGCAGTTACTGGGCCAAGTTGATTACGAATTAACTGGCAAACTGAACCCGCATCAGCATCGTCTGTTGCAACAACTACATCAATTATTGATTAATCCGTTACGTCTGTTTCTGAAAATGGAAGAGATGGATCAGCAATGCCGGATGGATCATTTGACCGGTGTTGGTAATCGCGCTCATTTTGACGAAGCGATGCAGTTATCCATTGAGCAGAACAATCGTCAGCCAAATGGTTTAACACTGATGCTGGTTGATTTAGACAACTTCAAACAGATCAACGATACTCATGGTCACCCAACTGGCGACCGTGTTTTAAAAATGTTTGCTGAACTTTTGACGGATGTTGTACGCGGCACCGACATGGTCTTTCGTTTGGGTGGCGATGAATTTGCGCTGATGTTCCAACCGGCAGATGAATTCACCGCGTTGCGCGTTATGGTTCGTTTACAAAAACGTCTGGCACAACATCCAGAACTGAAACAACTGAATGTAGGCTGTAGTTTAGGTTATACCAATTGGACAAGCGGCATGAGTGCCAAAGAGCTCTACCATCAGGCCGACGAACAACTGTATCATAACAAAAACCTGCGCCGGAATGCCTGAAGTCAAAGTCAGGCGTTTTGGTTCCAGTCGATTTTTAACCCGATGCTTCCTATTGGACAGAGATAATCCTGACAGATAAATAACCCGACAACTGCCGCTATTTTCCCCTGATAACAGATGACAGGCATTGCACTGCGTAGCCAAGGTGCAACACCATATTCCTGCCATAGCTTTTTCAACTCTCGCGAATGTTCTCGCCCCACCGGATGCGCTTTGTACGAACCGGGCAAACCATATTCTATCGTTAACTTTTCATCCGCCTCAGGCATGCGTAAACGAACTTCACTCAAGTCATCAGTCTGTAACGTCAATACACCGCTAGTTAAATGAACAGGGATATTAATCGGTAATACTTGCGACGGAATCGCAGCGGGTATTGGGAATACTTGATATAAACGATGCTGATATCGACGGATAACCCCCTGTTGCCAGACTAATTCGGGCATCGCATCAGCACGGGCTAATGCCACTTCTGGCCAGATTTTCTGTAATTGTGCGTGCGACGGCACCGTACCCGTCTGTTGGCGTAACCAGAAGCGCAACAACTGATTACGCCGTGCGGGTGACAAAGTTCCCAACCATTCAATTTGCAAACTGCCATCGCAATGCTGACTGGCTAACAGGTCTGTTTTGGCGATTTCATCGAGTAGAGTTTCTTGTTCCGCACATAAATTTGCACTGCGCGCTGCGGTTACCGCAATTTCTGGCCAACGTTCCCGCAGTAATGGGATCACGCGCTGGCGCAGAAAATTACGATCAAAACGCTCATCATAATTGCTGTCATCTTCAATCCAGCTTAATTGTTGGCTGACCGCCCAATCCAATAATTGCTGACGACTAAAAGACAATAGCGGGCGCACTAAATGGCCCTCCGCAAAATCAGCTTCCATTGGCATGGCGGCTAACCCTCTAGGGCCCGAACCACGCTTCAGTGCTAACAGCAGTGTTTCCAACTGATCATCCTGATGGTGTGCGGTAAGCAAAGCGCCACCTTTCGATAAATATTGTCGAAACACAGCGTAGCGCGCCTGACGCGCCAGATCTTCCAAGCTTTGACGACTCTGTTTTTTAAGCTCAACACGTTGTGCTGTGAAAGGTATTGCCAGTATCTGGCACGTTTGCTGGCAATGGCTTAACCACTGATCGGCCAACGGATTCAACCCATGATGGACATGCACGGCCTGCAACGAAAAGCCCGCTCGTTGCCGAATATAGCGAGCCAATAATTCCAGCAATACGCGGGAATCCAGACCACCACTAAAGCCGACCAGTAATGGGCCGGGTGTTAGCAGTTGGTCCAATATAGCGAAGACGTCGGTTTCTAAACGATTGAGGCTCACAGATACTCATTTCAGAACGCAATCATAATGAACACATGATAACAGAAGGGCTTCAGGATCACTGCTGTGTGAGCTATCACAGATTTCTATCTTGGCTTTGTTTTAATCGGTTTTTTAGCCAATTCTTAGCTACATTCAAACAGTAAGACAAGGCCATCCCACTAACCGCGGTCAGGATAAATAATGAGCGAAATATTACGGGCACAATCCCATGCTGCCGATGCACAGACGGCGGTGACCGAGCTGAAAGAACAGTTTCGTCATAGTCCATCTGCCAGCCTGATCCTGTTTTTCTGTTCTTGTTCTTATGATTTGCAACAATTAGCTGAGAATTTTAATACCTTGTTTCCTGATGTTGAGGTGGTTGGCTGTACTTCCGCTGGAGAAATCGGACCAGAAGGCTATTTAGAACACTCGGTGACTGCCATTTTATTTCCCAAAGATGAATTTGATGTGGTGACCGGATCGCTCAATCAACTGTCTGATTTCAGCGAAGCTAAAGGCATACAGTTTGTACAAAATTTAGTGCCACAATTAACTGCATTAGCTCACAACAGCCGCAACCGTTACTCTTTTGCCATGCAATTGATTGATGGCTTATCGAAAAAAGAAGAAGTGATGAGTCATTGTTTTCAGAAAACGTTAGGACGCATTCCACTATTTGGTGGTTCTGCCGCTGATAACCTGAAATTTACTCATACCTATACATTTCATCGTGGGCATTTTTCAGAAAATAGCTGTGTGTTAATTTTGTTTAACACGAATCGCCCATTTCGTTTATTCAAAACACAGCATTTTTCCGGTACCAGTGCACCATTGGTTGTGACAGCCGCGGATATTGCGAATCGGACAATCGTAGAGCTCAATGGATTGCCCGCAGCCCATGTTTATGCACAGCAAATTGGCTGTTCCGTAGAACAACTTAATGCTCGAATTTTTGCAGCGTCACCAGTCGTGATAAAAATGAATGGCAATGAATACGTGCGCTCAATACAAAAAATGCATGCTGATGGTAGCTTACAGCTCTATTGTGCTATTGATGAGGGCATCGTGTTACGGGTTACCAATAGCGTCAATCTGATTACTGACTTAGATCAGCAATTTGAAAAACTTCAAACCGCACTCGGCGATATATCGCTGACACTGGTGTGCGACTGTATTTTACGTCGAACTGATATTGTGAGCACGCAGCAATTACCGGCAGTAAGTGATGTTTTTCTACGTAACCGAACCTCCGGCTTTAGTAGTTTCGGAGAGCAATTCGGCGGGTTACATCTTAACCAAACTTGTACCGGTATTGCATTTGGTCGCGGAGAAGCCAGCTCATGACCGAACAACAACCATCCATCACTGATTTACAAAATGAAATTGTCCGCTTGAATAAGATCGTCTCCGCCTTGATCAAGCAGGCCGATGCACGCAACGCCGACAAAATGACTGATTTCAGTCTGTTTCAATCACAGATCATGTTAGAAAATGAAGTGCATAATCGCACGGAACAGCTGGAAAACGCGTTACTGAAAAACAATCAGATGAATGCCGAACTCATCGATACGCAACAGAAAATGAGGCGGGAAATCGAAGAACGAAAGCTGGTGCTTTTAGCATTGGAACAGGAAAAAGCAGAACAAAAAGCGCTAATTCAAAAACTGGAAGAGAGTGATCGTCAGCTACGACAATCTGAAAAATTAACGTCGATTGGTCAGTTAGCAGCGGGAATTGCACATGAAATTAATAACCCGATGGGTTTTATTACCTCCAATTTAAGCTCCCTGCAACGATATTTTTCTCAGCTATTTCAATTGATTGCTCTTTATGAAAAATCCGAACTCGACCCAGTAAATCCGCATTGGCTAAAGCAGATCCAGTTACTGCGCGATGAAATTGATATCGAGTTTCTGAAAGAGGACATCACGCCCCTTTTTCAAGACTCGATTGAAGGGGCAACAAGAGTCAGACGCATCATTCAAGATCTACTGCATTTTTCGCGGGCTGGGGAAGATCATTGGGAATGGGTAAATTTACAAGATGGTCTGAATAGCACCTTAAACATACTAAGTAATGAACTCAAATATAAAGCCGATGTGATCCGGGAATATGGCGATATCCCTCTTGTCCATTGTATGCCTGCCCAGCTTAATCAGGTTTTTATGAATATGGTGTTGAATTCCGCTCACTCAATAGATATTCACGGCGAGATTAGAGTAAAAACCGGCAGAGAAAATGACTGGGTTTTTATATCAATTGCAGACACGGGTTGTGGCATGACACCGGAAGTTAAAGCCAAAATATTTGATCCGTTTTTTACTACGAAACGCGTGGGCTCTGGCACCGGCCTGGGCTTATCCGTCGCCTATGGCATCATCAATAAACATCAGGGGCGCATTGAAGTTCAAAGCGAAGTAGGAAAAGGGACTCTCTTTACCGTATGGTTACCTATATCGCCGATGGTACCAGTAGATCCAGTATGAATGTAGACACATCAATATTTCCTCCCCTTTAAATAAACTATTTGCCGGATAAAAAAAGCCCCTATCCGGGGCTTTAAAAAGAGTGCTGTTATTTGGCTTAATAAACGCCAGCCACTAACAGTTAGCTGATTTCCAGCGGTGCAAAATTTTTCACCAGATCATCAATCGCTTTCATTTGCTGGAGGAATGGCTCGAGTTTATCCAGAGGCAAAGCACTTGGGCCATCACAACGTGCATGATCCGGATCAGGATGCGCTTCGATAAACAGACCAGCCAGACCAACCGCCATGCCTGCACGCGCCAGATCAACCACCTGTTCACGACGACCACCAGAAGCAGCCCCCAGCGGATCACGACACTGCAGCGCGTGGGTGACGTCGAAAATAACCGGGCAGCCTTGGCTGGCATTCTTCATCACGCCAAAACCCAGCATATCGACCACCAGATTGTCGTAACCGAAATTCACACCGCGCTCACATAAGATCACGCGTTCGTTACCGCACTCAGCGAACTTCTCAACAATATTTTTGACCTGACCTGGGCTTAGGAATTGTGGTTTTTTCACATTCACTACGTTGCCAGTTTTCGCCAGCGCTTCGACCAGATCCGTCTGACGCGCCAGAAATGCCGGTAATTGCAGCACATCAACCACTTCACTGATCGGTTTGGCCTGCCATGTTTCATGCACATCGGTGATGAGGCTGACGCCAAAGGTTTTTTTCAACTCTTCAAAAATACGTAAACCTTCTTCCATACCTGGGCCACGATAGGAATGAACGGAAGAACGATTGGCTTTGTCCCAACTGGCTTTAAACACCAGAGGAATACCCAGTTTTTCAGTTACGGTGACATAGGTTTCGCAGATCGACATCGCCAAATCGCGCGATTCCAATACATTCATGCCACCGAACAACACAAATGGCTGATCGTTAGCAACATTGATCCCGTTAAACTGAACGACTTTCTGTTTCATTCCTCACTCCATCAGTGCAAAGTTGTTGCGCCATGATCCAGAAAAGCCAGCTGCACTTTCAGCACAGCAGCGACCGGATCTTGCGGGCATTGTTCAATAAAATATGAATAATCATTGGCCGCTAATTGCGGGCATTCCAATTGTTCATACACTAAACCCCGATCACGAATTTCATACGGATCATCCGGGTTCATTTTCAATAATACTTCACTGGCCCGTAATGCTTCCGGCAAACGACGGCTTTGTAACATACAGGCTTTGGTCACACTCAATAAACGCAATAAAATCTGACGTTGATCCGCTTCTTTGGTGTATTTGCTGTCCATTGTCGTCAAATCACCCAGCGTTGCCCGCAACATTAACGAGCGCTGGGCTGCATCCCACTCTTCACCGGTAAATGGATCGATAAATACCGGTGTATCTTCCGGAAACAGCAGTAAAAAATTACCGGGGAAACAGACACCACGCACTGGTATTTCGACCGAGTTCGCCAGATGCATTAACACAATACCTAAGGTGATCGGTAAGCCACTGCGCTGGGTCAGTACATGATCCAGCAGACAATTTTCTGTAGCATAATAATGTTCCCAGTCACCCGAAAAATGCAGCTCATGATAAAACGCATGCAGCAATTGCTGGCGGCGTTGTTTGATATCACATGCCGTCACATACGGGCGAATAGCGGTGCGCAATAGACGTAGCTGCTGCAAACCGTCGATTAAAACCGGTTGCCCCTGCACATCTTCTGCGGCCATCAGCGCCAGCATCGCAATATCTAAACCTTCAAAATCAGTATCATGTGTAATGTTCATTTGCGTACTACCTTGCAACATCACCGAACCATTGGCCGCCAGAAACACGATCCTGACCACCTAAATCCTGTCTTGTCATGACTGCATGAAAGCCGCGTGCCAACAGTAATTCACGTACTGCCTGCGCTTGTTGCCAACCATGCTCCAGCAACAACCAACCACCATCAGCCAGATATTCCGGAGCTTGATCAATAAGTTGTCGGATATCCGCCAAGCCATCTTCTTCGGCAACGAGTGCGGTGAGTGGTTCAAAACGGACATCACCCTGCGCCAGATGCGGATCAGCAGCATCAATATATGGCGGATTAGAAACAATCAGGTGGAAATTTTGTTCATTCAGCGCTGAAAACCAGTTACTAGCCAGAAATTTGACTGAAAAACCTAAGCGTGCCGCATTCCGCCGCGCTAATTCCAAGGCTGCTGGTTCCCGCTCTAACGCCCACATAGTCAAACCTGGACATTCCGATTTCAGCGCCAATGCGATGGCACCAGTGCCAGTGCCCAGATCCAGCGCTTTTAAGCCTTGCCCGCGTTCTGGTAACAGGCTCAGCGCCCATTCCACCAGACATTCGGTATCCGGACGTGGAATTAACGTCGCTGGTGAAACCTGTAAAGGCAGCGACCAGAATTCGCGCACGCCTAGAATATAAGCGACCGGTTCACCTTGTTCGCGACGAATAGCCAGTTGCTCCAAGTGTTCAACTTGTTCCGGCGTTAGCTCTTGTTCCGGCCAGGTACGCAAAAAAGTACGGGTACAACTTAATACTGCACATAACAGACAATCCGCATCCAGTGCTGCACTGTCGCTATCGGCAAAACGCTGGATCAACTGCTGACGCAGGGACGCTATTTGCATGAGTGGCTCTCTGTTAGTGGCTATTTTTTAGTGACTGTCGATTAATTACTGTCTGATAACGCAGCCAGCTGATCAGCTTGGTATTCCTGCAACAGCGGTTGCAACAGGCAATCCAGATCGCCTTCCATTACTTCCGACAGACGGTAAAGTGTCAGGTTAATACGATGATCACTGACACGACCCTGCGGATAGTTATAGGTACGAATACGATCAGAACGATCACCGGTACTCAAAATACTGCGACGGGTTGAATCGGCTTCTGCACGACGTTTATCTTCTTCCTGCTGCGCTAAACGCGCCGCCAGCACTGACATCGCACGCGCTTTGTTTTTATGCTGTGAACGTTCGTCCTGACACTCAACGACAGTACCGGTTGGAATGTGGGTAATACGAATGGCCGAATCAGTTTTATTGATGTGCTGACCACCGGCACCCGAAGCACGGAAGGTATCAATACGCAGATCTGCGGGGTTGATTTCTGGGATCTCTTTTTCCGGGATCTCCGGCAACACCATCACCGTACAAGCAGACGTGTGCACGCGGCCCTGAGATTCGGTTTCCGGTACACGCTGCACTCGATGGCCGCCCGATTCGAATTTCATCACGCCGAACACGCGCTCACCTTCCATACGGACGATGATCTCTTTATAGCCGCCATGTTCACCGTCGCTGGTGCTCATGATCTCCATGCGCCAGCCGCGACGTTCGGAATATTTGGAATACATACGGAACAGATCACCGGCAAAAATTGCGGCCTCATCGCCACCCGCACCGGCACGAATTTCCAGGAAACAGTTGCTGTCATCTTTTGGATCTTTTGGCAGCAGTAACACCTGCAATTCGGCTTCTACGCGTTCAATCAGCTGTTTAGCGTCGGCAAGCTCGTCTTGTGCCATGGCTTTCATTTCAGCATCGTCGCCCGCCAACATCTCTTCAATGGCCAGTAAGTCTGCTTCTGCCTGCTGATATTGCTGGAAACCCGCAACCACTTCACCCAGTTGCGAATATTCACGGGTCAGAGCACGGAATTTTTCCTGATCGGAAACCACATTTGGTTCACCCAGCAGCGCCTGAACTTCTTCGTAGCGCTCCATCAGTCCTTCCAGTTTTCTGATCACTGTTTCTTTCATAGCATTCCTGTTTGATTTGTTTTTTGATCAGCGCAAGTTGCGTGATATTTAATTTTTTTCATCGAGTCGTAATGCCTGACTCAATAATAATAACGAGCTTTTATCTTCGGCTTCGCCCGCTTGGCGTAACGCCTCGGTTGGCGCATGAATAAGTTTGTTCGTTAGTCGCTCACTCAGCTCAGATAAGACCGCCGTAGCATCTTCGCCTTGCTCTAGTTTGCGTAATGCCTGAGCCAACTGTTCCTGGCGGATATCGTCAGCCTGCTGGCGATAGAGTCGTACATGGTTTTGCGCCGATAAACTGCGGAACCAGTTCATGAACTGTTCGCGCTCATCCTGCACGATTTGTTCTGCTTGCCGGGCTGCGTGTTCTCGGTGCCGCTGATTTTCTGCGACGATATTTTGCAGATCATCTACGGTATACAGGTAAGCATCGGACAATTCACCGACTTCTTCTTCGATATCACGGGGCACAGCAATATCAATCAGCAACATCGGTTTATTACGCCGCTGTTTTAACGCCCGCTCGACCAACCCCTTACCTAAGATCGGTAACGGACTGGCGGTAGAGCTGATCACCAAATCGACATCCGGCAATACCTGCGGGATCTCATTTAAGGTAATGACATCCGCCTGCCATGCGCCCGCAATCGCTTGTGCGCGGAGCAACGTGCGGTTGGCTACCGTCATTTGCGAGACCGAATGCCCATACAAATGTTGGCCTACCAGCTCTATCGTTTCACCTGCACCGATCAGCAACACCTTGACCTGCGACAGATCACCGAAAATCTGCCGCGCCAGTGTAACGGCGACATAAGCAACCGAAACCCCGTACGCGCCAATTTCCGTTTCGGTGCGCACGCGTTTTGCGACACCAAAGGTGCGTTGGAATAAGCGATTCAACAGCCCTTTTACTGCACCTTGTTTACTGGCGGTATCCAGCGCTTGTTTCACCTGACCTAAGATCTGCGGTTCACCCAAGACCAGCGAATCCAGCCCTGCGGCGACACGCATCAGATGACGCACCGCTTCACCATCTTGCAACTGATATAAAGCCGGCTGGAGTTCATCTTCCGTCAGATGCTGGAAATGTGACAGCCATAGGGCTACCTCTTCACTGGCACCGCTATCAACAGCACAGTAAAGTTCAGTACGATTACAGGTGGAAAGTATTACCCCTTCCCTGACACCGGGGACCGATGTTAACGCCGCCAAAGCATCGTCAATGCGCTCCGGCCCAAAGGCCACTCGCTCACGCAATGACAACGACGCCGTCTTATGGTTTACCCCCAGCACAAACAGATGATGCATCAGGCTGCGGACTCGTCAGCTAATTTAGGGCAGCTATTCTACGAAAAAGTGGCGATCTTTGAAAGCAAAGCACCAGCGCCGGTAGCCAAAGTAATTGACGTTGCAACAAGGCGACAAGTGAGTGAATCCCCATGAACATAAAGACGCTATGTGATTGGGGTGAATGCACGCCGTCAACGACGCTGCAACTTCAAGTATGAAGTGTATATACTGTCGCATCGTTAAAGGAGGCTTTGTGAAAACATTACAACAACTATCATTGCTTTTTTGCCTGCTAATTCTGAGCGCGTGTACCTCACAACAACATCAACTGGATAACGCCAGCTGGCGTATGCAACGTCAGAAGCTGGAAAATATTACCCACTGGACCATCTCCGGTAAACTGGCCATTATCACGCCAGAGAAAAAAGGCTCGGCACGCATTCGCTGGCAACAAAATGGCGATGACTATCATTTCAATCTGACCAGCCTGCTCGGCACCCGCATTATGGAAATGAGCAAAGAAGGCGATAAAGTGGTGATTATCGATGATAAAGGCCGAGAATACCGCGGCAGTGATGCCGAATATCTGGTCTATCGCTTAACCGGTTGGCAAATGCCGGTTTATAAACTGCCGTTATGGATCAAAGGCCTGCCTGGCGACACCGATTATGACATCAATGCAACCGGTCAGGTGACTAAGATCAAAACCCCCAACTGGCAGATGCAATATCAAAGCTATCAGGAAGTCGATGGTTGGATGATGCCAGAAAAAATCAACTTTAAAGGTCAGCAAACTGAACTCCGTCTGGTGATCAATGATTGGGAACTGGTGACACAATGACGCAAACCAACGCCATCGCATGGCCTGCCCCGGCAAAACTGAATCTGTTTTTACACATCAATGGTCGTCGTACCGATGGTTACCATGAATTACAGACGCTATTCATCTTTCTCGATCATTGCGACTGGCTACGCTTTCACACCAATAATAGCAATCAGGTAACGATTGAACCGGCGCTGGCCGATGTGCCGCTGGAACAAAACCTGATCTATCGGGCCGCCATGTTATTAAAGCAGCATTCTGCGGCACCACTTGGTGTCATGATTGAGCTGGATAAACGTTTACCGATGGGCGGTGGCATTGGTGGTGGCTCCTCTGATGCGGCAACCACGTTGGTCGCACTCAATCATCTCTGGCAGATTCATTTACCCATTGATGAACTGGCCGAGCTGGGCCGTCAATTGGGTGCCGATGTGCCAGTTTTTGTGCGGGGACATGCTGCTTTTGCCGAAGGAGTTGGTGAACAGTTACAACCAGTTGAAATAGAAGAGAAATGGTATCTGATTTTAGTGCCGCCGTGCCATGTCTCAACTGCTGCTGTTTTCCAACACCCTGATCTCAAACGGGACACACCGAAGCAGCAATGGCCCGAATTTCAACAGGGTGATTGGCATAACGACTGCGAGCCTTTGGTGAAAAAGAATTACCCCGAGGTTGAAAAGGCCTTACGCTGGTTGATAGAATACGCCCCGTCAAGAATGACCGGCACTGGTGCTTGTGTGTTCGCGGAGTTTGAACATGAAGCCCGTGCCAGAGAAATTTTGGCGTTGATGCCGACATGGCTACATGGTTTTGTAGCAAGAGGGAAAAACTTATCACCCCTTCATGTCGCTTTGCAACAGGTTTATGCTTGAGATGTCTGCCCCGTCAACATTTCCTGCTAGCCTTCACCCCCAACTGGACAAACCCAGAGGTTTAATCCCGTGCCTGACATGAAGCTGTTTGCCGGTAACGCCACACCGGAATTAGCGCAAAAGATTGCCGACCGCCTCTTTACTAAACTTGGCAGTGCAGCTGTAGGTCGCTTCAGCGATGGAGAGATCAGCGTACAAATCAACGAAAATGTACGTGGTAGTGATGTATTCATCATTCAATCAACCTGTGCTCCTACCAATGACAATCTGATGGAACTGATTGTTATGGTTGATGCCATGCGTCGTGCTTCCGCTGGTCGTATTACCGCGGTAATTCCTTACTTTGGCTATGCTCGTCAGGATCGTCGTGTACGTTCTTCACGTGTACCGATCACTGCAAAAGTTGTTGCTGATTTCCTGTCCAGCGTGGGTGTTGACCGCGTTCTGACAGTCGATCTGCATGCTGAGCAGATTCAGGGCTTCTTCGATGTTCCTGTTGATAACGTATTTGGTAGCCCAGTTCTGCTGGAAGACATGAAATCACGTCAACTGGAAGATCCTGTTGTTGTTTCACCGGATATCGGTGGTGTAGTACGTGCGCGTGCTATCGCTAAACTGCTGGATGAAACTGACATCGCTATCATCGATAAACGCCGTCCACGCGCTAACGTCTCTCAGGTTATGCACCTGATCGGTGACGTAGCAAACCGTGACTGCATCATCGTTGATGACATGATCGATACTGGCGGTACGCTGTGTAAAGCAGCTGAAGCTCTGAAAGAACGCGGCGCTAAACGTGTATTTGCGTATGCCACTCACCCAATCTTCTCTGGTCTGGCAGCGAAAAACATTGCTGAATCAGTGATTGATGAAGTGATAATTACCGATTCTATTCCGTTGAGCGATGAAATTCGCGCACTGGGTAAAGTGAAACAGCTGACTCTGGCACCTATGCTGGCAGAAGCTATTCGCCGTATCAGCAACGAAGAATCTATCTCTGCAATGTTTGAACATTGATTCAAACTTTACAGGGTATAAAAAAAGCCTCTTCGGAGGCTTTTTTGTTTTTGGTGTTTTTTGATTTATCGATTAATGACGTAAACCAGTGCCTTTCTTCACCAGCCACCAGCAAGTGGTGTAAAGCGCCAGAATAAACAGCGAGACTACCAGATAAGATGTCCACATCGGCACATCAGAGATGCCGATAAAACCATAGCGGAAACCGTTAATCATATAGATGATCGGATTTACATGGGAAGCTGCCTGCCAGAACGGCGGTAATAGTTCGATCGAATAAAACACCCCGCCCAGATAGGTCAGCGGTGTCAGCACAAACGTCGGAATGATACTGATATCATCAAAACTCTTAGCAAAAATCGCATTCAACAACCCGCCCAACGAGAACAAGATCGCCGTCAGCACTAACATGATGAATACGCTGACTGGATCATGTACCTGAAACGGCACAAAGAATAATGACACCGCAGTAACAATAGCACCAACACACAAGCCACGCGCCACACCACCAGCGACAAAACCCCAGATGATCAAATAGTTCGGAACTGGTGCTACCAACAGTTCTTCGATATTGCGTTGAAACTTCGCACTGTAAAATGACGAAGAGACATTTGAATAAGAATTAGTGATCACCGACATCATGATCAGACCCGGAACAATAAACTGCATGTAAGTTACACCATGCATATCGCCAATCCGGCTGCCGATCAGATTACCGAAAATGACGAAATAGAGTGTCATGGTGATCGCAGGAGGCACCAATGTTTGGATCCAAATTCGGGTAAAACGGTTAATTTCTTTACGAACCAAGCTCTGGAAGGCAATCCAGTAAACGGCGCTATTCATGCCTGACGTCCTTTTTCTACTAATGAAACAAACAACTCTTCCAGCCGGTTGGCTTTGTTACGCATACTCAGCACTTTGACGTTCTGAGTGTTCAACTGCTCAAACACGCCATTCAGGCCATCACTTTTCTGAATTTCAACTTCCAGACTTAATTCACCCGCCGGATGAGATTTAAATCCCGCCAGCTGAACATTAGCAGCCGGACGATCTAAATCCAGCAAGAAGGTTTCCACCTGTAATTTACTCAGCAAATTACGCATGCTGGTATTTTCCACGATGCGACCTTTATCAATGATGCCAATATTGCGGCACAGCATTTCTGCTTCTTCCAGATAATGGGTAGTCAGAATGATGGTGATACCTTCCGCATTCAATTGTTGCAAGAATTGCCACATCGAACGGCGGATCTCAATATCTACACCGGCTGTAGGTTCATCGAGAATCAGTAATTTCGGTTCATGCATCAGTGCTCGGGCTATCATCAGACGACGCTTCATACCGCCCGAGAGCGTACGCGCCTGTTTATCGCGTTTTTCCCACAGATCGAGCTGGGTCAGATATTTCTCGGCACGTTCTTCCGCTACTTTACGCGGCACACCATAAAATCCGGCTTGTTGCACCACGATCTGTTCGACTTTCTCAAACTGACTGAAGTTAAATTCTTGTGGTACTAAACCAATCTGCGCTTTTGCCTGTTCCAGTTGCGTATCAATGTCATAACCAAAGACTTTGACCGACCCCGCGGATTTATTCACGAGCGAGCTGATAATACCAATAGTGGTTGATTTACCGGCGCCATTAGGGCCAAGCAGGGCATAAAAATCCCCTTCCTCAACCGCAAGATCAATGCCTTTCAGGGCTTCGACGCCTCCCTGATAGGTTTTGCGTAATTGCTGAATATCGAGAGCAAGCATAGTGTTAGAGTTCTTCATATTAGAAAGCGGTAATGCACAAGGCAGATAACGGATTATAACCTGTTCTGGATCATTCAGGCTAATAACAAAGATGGCATCAAAAGACGCCTTATTGCTTAAGGAATCCACAATTTTTGTTAGATTGATCGCATTTGCTAAACCGTTTTAGCTTGTTTAGTTGTTTTGCTAAACCGTTTTAGTAAACTAAATACAGAACAGTAAAACACTATTTGTATACAGTAAAAAGAAATGAAACTTCGTTGAGATAAAAGCCAATGCGTACTCAGCGGATAAATAACTGATAAGACATAACCGCACGATATACTGCAAAACAGCATGACGTAACGGTAGTGATACATGATGAGAGAGTGTGCGTCCCAGTCTGGTTCACCCCAAGTAAAGCAGACCGGGCAGCACGTACAACCCACGCTGTTGTGAAACAGCATCGGTTGATGAGATCACGGCTTGAGCCCCCGCTATCTCATTTAACCGGTTACATCCATTAAAGAGGACAACCATGAATGTAACTTCTGTAGCAAATGACCTGATCCCATTACTGGGCGGTAAAGAGAATATCGTCAGTGCAGCCCACTGCGCAACCCGTTTGCGCTTGGTTTTGCAGGATGACAGCAAAATTAATAAAAGTGCCATCGAACAAGTGGATGGGGTAAAAGGTTGTTTCAGTAACGCGGGGCAAATCCAGATCATTTTTGGTACTGGTATTGTGAATAAAGTCTATGCTGCTTTTACTGCTGTTGCTGGCATCAATGAATCCAGTGAAAGCGAAGTTAAGAAACTGGCAACACAGAAACTGAATATCGTACAGCGTGCAGCCCGTACCTTGTCTAACATCTTTGTACCGATCATTCCTGCCATCGTGGCATCGGGTTTGTTGATGGGTACCTTGGGTCTGGTGCGTACTTACGGCTGGGCAAACCCGGACAGCGCGATTTTCATCATGCTGGATATGTTCAGCTCTGCAGCATTTATTATTCTGCCAATCCTGATCGGTTTTACTGCCGCACGTGAATTTGGTGGTAATCCTTATCTGGGCGCCACATTGGGTGGGATCTTAACCCATCCGGCACTGACCAATGCCTGGACTGTCGGCTCCGGTTTCAAAACCATGAGTTTCATGGGGATGGATGTTGCGATGATCGGTTATCAGGGCACGGTTTTCCCGGTCTTGATCGCGGTCTGGTTCATGAGCCATCTGGAAAAACAACTGCGTCGTGTGATCCCGGATGCATTGGATATCATCCTGACTCCGTTCCTGACTGTCGTGATCACCGGTTTTGTCTCACTGCTGTTCATCGGCCCTGCCGGTCGTGGTTTAGGTGAAGGTATTACTTTCGTGCTGACCACACTGTATGAACATGCGGGCTGGTTAGCCGGTCTGATCTTTGGTGGTACTTACTCAGCCATCGTGATCACCGGTATTCACCACAGCTTCCATGCCATTGAGTTGGGTCTGCTGGCGGATAAGAGCGTGGGTGTAAACTTCCTGCTGCCAATCTGGGCCATGGCGAACGTGGCGCAAGGTGGTGCATGTCTGGCGGTCTATTTCAAAACCAAAGATGCACGTATCAAATCCATTGCCATCCCGGCTGGTGTTTCCTGCCTGTTGGGTATCACGGAAGCAGCTATCTTCGGTATTAACCTGCGCTTTGTGAAACCATTCTTGGCAGCATTAGCCGGTGGTGCACTGGGTGGTGCTTGGGTTGTCGCCAGCAAAGTTGGTATGACTGCGGTAGGCCTGACCGGTATCCCTGGTATCGCGATTGTGCAATCCAGCTCAGTACTGACCTATATCATCGGTATGGTTATCGCTTTCGGTGCCGCCTTCGCTATCGCTACCGTATTGCGTTACAACACGGACGCAGAATAATGTCTGAAGTTTCTTTACTGAAACAACTCGCCCGGTCGTTAATGACCGGGCAACTTATTGCAGCCAGTGACCCGTATCGTTTGCACTGGCATCTGGCACCAACAGTGGGCTTGCTGAATGATCCAAACGGTTTTATTCAAGCCCATGATCGTTACCACCTGTTTTATCAATGGAACCCCCTCGCTTGCCGCCATGGTGCTAAATGGTGGGGCCACTGGAGTTCTGTTGATTTGGTACATTGGCGTCATGAGCCTGTCGCACTGCTGCCAACGGAAGAGTATGAGATCAGCGGTTGTTATTCCGGCTCAGCCGTATTAAACAATGACAAAATCACGCTGCTCTACACCGGTAATGTGAAATATGCCGATGGGTCCAGAACGGCCAATCAGTGTCTGGCAGAAGAGCTGCCTGATGGTACCTACCAAAAACTAGGACCAGTTATTCCTCTTCCGGAAGGTTATACCGGCCATGTGCGCGACCCCAAAGTATGGCAACACAATGGCTTGTGGTACATGGTGTTAGCAGCACAAACGCCGGATATCAAAGGCAAAGTGCTGTTTTATCGCAGCAGCGACCTGCAACAGTGGCAATTGATCAGTGAAGTTGCCGGCACCCATCTCAATGGCCTGAAAGAATTTGGTTATATGTGGGAATGCCCGGATCTGTTTCATCTGGATGGTCACGATATATTGCTATGTTGCCCACAAGGCTTGGCAGCAGAACAATACCGTTATCTGAACTTGTACCAATGTGGATATTTCGTCGGCAAACTGGATTATCAGCAGGGCAAATTTCCGCATGGTGAGTTTCATGAGCTGGATCTGGGCTTTGAGTTTTATGCACCACAAACCACTGAAACTGCCGATGGCCGTCGCTTGATGTTTGGCTGGTTAGGCATGCCCGACGATAATGAATTGGCGCAGCCCACAGTGAAATATGGCTGGGTTGATTGTATGACCTGCCCACGCGAACTATTCTTCCGTGATGGTCAGTTATATCAACAGCCAGCCGAAGAACTGCAACAACTACGACAAGATTCGGGAACAACATGGCAAGGCACTGCCAATGAAGCGCCGTTATTTGATGGTGTTTCTGCCGAATTGTTGCTGAATGTTGACGGGCCATTTTCATTATCGTTACGTGAGAATGCCACCCTGCACTGGGATGGCGAATGTCTTGCGCTGACTCGCTTGAATTGGCGCACGCAAGAGACAGAATCGAGGTATTGGTTTGGTAAATTACATTCGCTGCAGTTGTTGCTTGATAGCTCTGCACTTGAGTTATTTATCAATAATGGCGAAGCGTGCATGACGGCGCGTTATTTCCCAGATCCGACTCAAAAAAGTTTACGCTTTGAAGGGCCCGGCGCACTCTCAATTCATCACTGGTTGTTGTCGGCATGCGTGATAGAATAAAAAAGCTACCCGCTATCGGATCTGACGTGAAACAACCAAACCGTATTACTATCAGCAACATCGCAGAACTAGCGGGCGTCTCTAAGGCGACCGCCAGTCTGGTATTGAATGGTAAAGGTGATGAATATCGGGTATCGGAAGATACCCAGCAACGAATACTGGCGATTGCGGAAGAACATCGCTATCAACCCAGTTTTCATGCCCGCGCGTTACGTTCATCGCGTAGTCATACTATCGGTCTGGTGCTCCCCTTCTTAACCCAATTTACCAACGCTAGTCTGGCTAAAGAGCTGGAATCGCTGTTTCGGAATGCCGGCATTCAGATCATCATCGCCTGTTCAGATGAAGATCCAGAGCAAGAGCGTGTGGTCGTTAATAATCTGCTGCAACGCCAGGTTGATGGCTTAATTGTTATCTCCAGCAATACCAGCGACGAAGCGTATAGCAAGATCCACAGTTATGTACCGGTGGTGCAGCTTGGCCGTCAGATTGGTGACTCCAGCTTACCACTGATCATGACCGATGCGACCACCGCTACCGCCAATCTGATCCAGATATTGGGCACCCAATCGCCGGAAGAAGTGTACTATTTTGGTGGAGAACCAAGCCTGACCCCGAGCAAACAACGACTGACCGGCTATAAACAGGGCTTGCAGCATGCGCAGGTGATTGTGCGCCCAGAATGGATACGTCAGCGCAATTATCTCTCGTATTCGGGCTATGACATGATGGAAGAGGTCTGCAATGAGTTAGGGCGCCCGCCCAAAGCGTTGTTCACCGCTTCATTCTCGCTGTTGGAAGGCGTGCTGCAATATCTGAAGCAGAACCCGGAAATGCAACAGGGCTTACATCTGGCCAGTTTTGATGATCACGAGTTGCTGGATTTTATGCCGCTGCATGTCGACAGTATTGCTCAGGATTACACCGCCCTTGCCTTCAATGCCTTCACCATGCTGATGGCCTTGATGGAAGATAAACCGCTGACATTGCCTGTAACCCAAACGATCCCCGCCCGTATTCGCTGGCGACATCCCGAATCACGTCGTCTAAGCAAACTTATGGTCACCGATTTCCTGCATAAATAACAAAGCCACCGAACTGGTGGCTTGGAAGGTTTATTCTTGCGGGATCACTTTGCCGATAAAACGCAGATTGCGATACAGCTGGGCGTAATCGATACCGTAACCCACCACAAATTCATCTGGGATGGTAAAGCCAGTCCACTCGACCGGTACTTGGACTTCACGACGCGCCGGTTTATTCAGCAGCGTACAGATCGCCAGTGATTTGGGTTCACGCAAACCGATTATGTCGCGGATTTTGCTTAAGGTAAAACCGCTGTCGATGATGTCTTCCACGATCAACACATCTTTGCCTTTGATCTCATCATCCAAATCTTTCAGCACGCGCACTTCACGAGAAGTCGTCGTGCTGTTGCCGTAACTGGATGCAGTCATAAAATCGAGACTCACCGGCAGATCAATATGACGGCTCAGATCAGCCAAAAACAAACATGAACCGCGCAATAAGCCAACCAGAACCAGCTCTGAGGTTCCCTGATAATGTGCGGTGATCTGACGCCCCAGTTCAGCCACTTTGGCCTGAACATCCTCTTCCGAGATCATCACATCAATTTTGTGTTTCATCATAACGACTATCTACCTGTCTGAATTTAGCTGCGGGCAATCCCGCATCTTAAAAAGAAAATGTGGTAATAGCGCATTATAGCCTGTTTATAGTCGGGAAATCGTCTCTGTAACAGGATCATTTATTACTTTTGATTATTCCGAGTAACAGCACATCTGTGTCGCCAGAACTGTTCTATAAATAATGGGATAACAATAATAACTTATATACATAATCAGCCTGGTTGCAATGAATGCTAGAGCTGAATCGATTAATTAGGACATACCTATGTTTTCATTTTTTGGAAAAAAAGTAGCAGGTTCCCCCAATAATCGACCCGTAGTCCATGTATTACGCTCTGATGAACAAAAGCTGTCACAAGATCTGCAGGAATGGTTACCGAAAATTGCAGAACCTGCGCTCTTAGTTGCGTATATCAGCCCACATATCGATTTTAATCAAAGCTGCCTGATACTGAAGCAATACTTAGAAAACATAGCACCTCAGTGCCAGTTATTAGCGACAACAACAGCCGGTGAGTTGTCTACGCCGCCAGTGTCAACAACATCGTTATATTGCAGCACCGACAATGAGTGGCATTCGATTGTGTTACAGGCTTTTGATCAAACATTATTACAGCAGGTCAAAATAGTCAGCGTGCCACTCAATAATGATGATTTAAAGAGGGGGGAAATTAATATCTCCCACCATGATCGGGTGCAACGCATAGCGCAATCACTTAGTCGCCTTTCTGTACCTTTCCCCATCGAACATCATGATACGGTGGCATTGACATTTCTCGATGGGCTTAGTGCTTCAGAATCATTTTTTAGTGAAGCTGTTTATTGCAGTCGGCGGCATCCCTGTCATTTTATTGGAGGGTCAGCCGGAAGCAAACCTGACTCACAAAATACCTATATTTATGATGGAAAGCAGGTCAGAGAAGGCCATGCAGTGATTGCTTTTCTTAAAATCGCGCCCACTTATCATTACGCCATTTTCAGTTCACATAATTTTGAAAAACAAGATGTCTCTTTTCTCGTCACCGAAGCATCTCAAGAACAACGCTGGATAAAATCGGTGTTAACCCATGACAATCACATTATTTCCTTCATTGATGCATTAAAAAATCATTTCAAAATTAGTACGAATGAAGAGTTAGAACAAAAAATGGCAGACTACAGCTTTGCTATTGAGCTCAATGAACAGCTGTTTATTTTGAGTATTGCCTACTTTGATTTTTCCTCTGATCGGGTCTCATTTTTTCGAGACATATCAGTAGGCGAACAATTATATTTGGTTAAACGACTAGATTTAGTCGATTGCACCGAGCGAGATTTCCGGCAATTCATGGCAAACAAAAATAATGTCACTCCTGTCGGAGGCATATTGAACGACTGCGTATTACGCAGAAAACATAATCCGGATAGTTTATCGAAAATACATTGCTTCGATGCTATCCCTGTTGGTGGTTTCTCTACTTTTGGTGAGTTGTATGGCATTAACGTGAATCAAACCCTAACGGGGCTTTTTTTCTTCCATCAACAAGATGGTAACGAGTGTTTTTATGACGAATCGGTCAATTTATTCCCAATTCTTTATGCGCAGTTTCAAAATTACGGGCTACAACGACAACTGAAGCGGATGGATATACTCAGTAAGATCCGCAAAGAAGTTATTTTGAAGCAGGAATATTACCGGACTCAAATGCCAAATATAGCTACGCAGTTGCTCGATATGGAATACAGCATCAAAAAAATCTCGCAGCAGTTAGAGTTATTAGAAAAATCAGCCTTCGCAGAGCAGTTTAATCTCTTGGACAAAGCTAATTATCAAGTATTGGACAATGCGATCGAATCAGCCCGTGCAGGTGCAGAACGGGTTAATGAAGAAATTAAAATACTGGAACAGTTCACAAAAATGCTCCATTAAAAAAAAGCCACGTTAGAACAACGTGGCTTTTTTTATTCCGTTACTCTATGACTCGTCTTAACTGCGGCTTAGATAATCCGCCTGACCGACCCATTTATAGCTGGTCAGCTCAGTTAACCCCATCGGGCCACGGGCATGCAGTTTCTGGGTAGAAACGGCCACTTCGGCCCCTAGGCCAAATTGTGCGCCATCGGTGAAACGGGTAGACGCATTGACATACACCGCCGCTGAACCCACCCCATTGATAAACAACTCAGCGTGTCGCAAATCATTGGTCAATATAGCATCCGAATGGCAAGCATTATGTTCCTGCAAGTGAGCAATCGCCGCTTTAACATCAGCAACCACTTTCACGCCCAATGTCAGACTCAACCATTCGGTGTCAAAATCTTCATCACCAGCATGCCGCAGTTGATTGGCTCCCGCCGCTTGCAATAGAGCAAATGCTTGTGGTTCAGCCACCAGCGTCACTTTCTGCTGATTCATACGAGCTACCAGCGCCGGTGCAATTTTGGCGGCAATTTTTTCATTCAGCAGCAAGGTATCCAGTGCATTACAAGCCGAAGGACGTTGTACTTTCGCGTTATCAATTACATCAATAGCGCGCACCAGATCAGCACTTTCATCCACGTATAAGTGGCTTACACCAAAACCACCGATGATCACCGGGATCGTGCTTTGATCTTTACACAGACGATGCAGGTTTGCGCCACCGCGTGGGATGATCATGTCGACGTATTGATCCATGGTCAGCAACTCGCTCACCAGCGCACGATCCGGGCTTTCAATGTATTGCACTGAAGCCGCAGGCAAACCACTCTTGGCCAGTGCCGCTTGAATAACCTGCACCAACGCCATGTTGGAATGGAAGGTCTCCCGACCGCCACGCAGAATGCTGGCATTACCGGTTTTCAGACACAGAGCGGCGATATCAATCGTGACGTTCGGACGTGCTTCGTAAATAACACCAATCACGCCAATTGGTACTCGACGACGAGACAGACGCATGCCATTTTCCAGCACACGACTGTCAATTTCAGCTCCGACCGGATCATCCAGTGTCACCACTTTCCGCACATCAGCAACAATGCCTGCCAAACGTGATTCATTCAGCAGCAGACGGTCGAGCATGGCATCGGTTAAACCGGATGCGCGACCGGCATCAATATCTTTGGCATTGGCAGACAGGATTACATCCTGCTGCAACTCCAACTCATCGGCCATTGCTAACAAGGCCTGATTTTTACGGGCTGTAGCGACAATAGCTAATTCAAACGAGGCATCGCGGGCGGCCTTGCCCATTGCTAATAAACTCATGTTCATTCTCCTTTACAGCAAGACCATATCATCACGGTGGATTGCCACCGGACCATAGCCATAACCTAAGCAAGCTTCAATTTCATCAGAGTGATGGCCACGTACACGGGCTAATTCATCAGCAGTATAGCGCGTAATGCCACGCGCCAACTCTTTGCCGTCAGGCGTAATGATACGCACCGCTTCACCACGGCCGAATTCACCGACAATTTGCGTGATCCCTTTCGGTAACAAACTAGAGCCTTTGTCATGTACCGCTTTCACCGCACCGGCATCAATGTGAATTTCACCGTGCGACTGCGGGCCAGCTAAAATCCAGCTCTTGCGGCCTTCCAGTGGGTTAGCTTGTGCTTTAAAACGAGTGCCCACTTTTTCGTTATTCGCCAGACGCCCCACCACTTCCGGTGTTTTACCACTGGCGATCACCACTTCAATACCGGCTCGGCAGGCAATATCGGCGGCTTGCAGTTTCGTCGACATGCCACCGGTGCCAAGGCCACTCACGCTATCACCGGCCAGACTACGCAGTTGATCGGTAATTTCCGTGACTTCTTCAATCAATGTCGCATCTGGATTAGTGCGCGGATCGGCGGTAAACAACCCTTTCTGATCGGTCAGCAGAATTAACAGATCCGCATCGGCCAGAATAGCAGCCCGCGCAGACAGGTTGTCATTATCGCCGACTTTAATTTCGGCAATCGCCACGGCATCATTTTCGTTAATAACAGGAATAATACGGTTATGCAGCAGTGTCTGCAGCGTGTCGCGCGCATTCAGATAGCGTTCGCGATCTTCCAGATCGGCACGGGTCAACAACAGCTGGCCGATTTGTAAGCCATAGATACTGAACAAGTTCTGCCACACTTGCATCAGGTGACATTGCCCCACCGCCGCCAGCATCTGTTTATTGGGCATAGTGGGGGGAAGATCGGGGTAACCCAACTTCTCACGACCTGCGGCGATAGCGCCGGAGGTAACAACCACGACTTGATGCCCATGACGATGCAAAGCAGCACACTGACGAACCAACTCAACCATATGAGCTTGATCCAGTTTACGTGTGCCGCCGGTAAGAATGCTGGTGCCCAGCTTGACGACGATGGTTTTGCTTTTCATTGCTGCGATAACCCTCCATGAAGGGCTTCTTTATACCGGAGGCTAACCGCCCCCTGCAATGGAATTTCGCAGCTATTTTATGCGATCTCTTTATCAGAGATTAAAATGCAGGCGTAACCATTCACCAATTTCACTTAACATCCGGTTCATCTGCTCTTTGACCGGCTCTTTATCCAGCACCACCGCTTTACCGCTTAAGCTGGATGACGCCAACATGCGGATATCCGCTTCCGGGCAGATAAAGTCGCGCCGATGCCCAATACTCAAGATCGGCACTCGCGTTTTGCTGACCCCTACCAGCCCTTGGCGTTTTAGTGAAAACACCTGACTGCTTTTTTGTACCGCCCCCCAATCTGAGGCATCCATATTTAACCGGTTAGCCAGACTGGCGCGCATCATCGGTGGTGATAACTCAAATATCGCCGGATCAGTAAAATAGTTGTGCATGCCCGGCCCGACACAAACCACCGCTTTCAGGCGCAACTGTTCCAGATAAGACAAGCGTACCGCAACATTCCCACCCAGACGGAAACCAACCATCCCCACACGTTGATCATCGATCCACGGCACATCTTTCAGATATTGCAGCACCGCTTGGTGTAGACGACTGGAATCTTCCACCAGCGGCCAATGGCTGGAATAACCACAACCGGGTAGATCGAGCGACAACATACCGATACCGAGCGGTGCCAGCACTCTCTCATACAGACGGATAAAATCGAGCTGCAGACTATCAATAGCACCGGTCACCATCACCAATGGCACCGGGTGATCGTCATGCGGCAAGTGCAGATAACCTTTGATCTCTTTACCGCGAAACGGCACTTTCAGTTCTTTCAGTGGCACCGGTAGATAACGGCCACCTTCACGATAAGCAATGTTGGCTTGCACTTGCGCTTGTTCAGCCAGTTCATCCCCTTTCAGATGTGGATAACTGGCAATAGAGTAGTAACGGGCAGCAAGAAAATACTCTTTTTTGGCGATCCAAGGTTCACCCGCATCATCGGCCTCTTTCGCCTTGCGATTATGTTCACCCGCCACCTGACTCCACTCATAACACCAGTTACCGGGAATAAAACCCTGCACGGTATCGATTTGCTGCGGGTTAGTCCGTTCGCCATCACTGGTAGCGATGCGAGCCAGCGTTTCTTCCAACTCAATTGGTTCCGCGCCTTGCCAGATCCAAAATGCCCGTCGTAAAACACGAAACCACGAAGGGGTGCACAAGCCGTCAATCAGGAACTGCTCTTGCGGCTCGCAGGGCAATGGATTGCCGGAACTGGAAATAGTAGAAGTTTCACGAATTTTGTAAGGTTGAACTTTATTGAACAAAGTTTCACTTAAGTTCTTGTCGGATGGGGCTGACATAGTGACTCCGCGAGCGGTTTTTTCTATTTATGCTCTTTGTCGCGCTAAAAAGAAAGGCTCCCATCGGAAGCCTTGCTTGTTTACTGATTTTCTTCACAAATTGGCGGAACAAAGCAGTGCACCATATCCCATGGCTGCTCGATCCACGTGTCTTGTGGAATAGACACTTCAAAATCATCGACCAGATGCTCGCCTTTCGGTTTAGCAAACACAGTAACCAGTCGTGCTTTCGGGTACATTTCACGCAACAGGCGTGCGGTGTTACCGCTATCCACCAAATCGTCGACGATCAGGAAGCCTTCACCATCGCCATCAATACGTTTCAGAACGTTTAAATCACCCTGTGAATCATGTTCGTAGCTGGAAATGCAGATGGTATCAACAAAACGGATACCCAGTTCACGCGCCATAATAGCCGCAGGAACCAACCCACCACGACTAACCGCTAAGATGCCTTTCCATTGGCTTGCAGGAAGCTGACGACGAGACAGACGACGCGCTTCACGATGCAGATTTTCCCACGAAACATAAAACTTTTTGCTCATAACATAACCTATTGGGGATTTAAAAATGGCTAACTGCCAAGGATACCAGAGCAGCGGCCAATAAATAGTATTTTTAGCGATTTTTATGATTTGGCGGCAGGAGCAACTAACTTAATTACTAGTCGAAATTCGGTTGATATACCCAAAGTAATTGGAGTTGCAGCAAGGCGACAAGAGAGCGAATCCCCATGAGCATAGATAGGCTATGTGATTGGGGCGAGTGAACGCCGTCAACGCTGCTGCAACTTCAAGTACGAAGGGTATACAGTGCATCCTGTGGTGGCGTCAGTATTCCGCGCGAACGGGCGTAGTTGATAAAGGCGTCGGAGATGATCAGCCCGAGTAACTCTGGCTCTGAACGTTGATTCAGCAACGCGTGGTAACCCTCTTTTCCCATCGCCGTATAACTGGTGGTGATCAAACGATAATCACGTTGTTCATCGAACAACTGCCAACGCCCTGTTCGATCTTTAACATGCAACTGCCGCACCCGTTGCCCGCGTGGCGCACTGGCATGGTAGCTGTAACGCAGATCGGCCGGATAAGGGAAGCTACCACTACCACCAAGCTCCAACGCATTTACAATGGCCCCTTCCAATGCTAATCGTAGCTGCCCGCCACGAACCTCGAAATGGCTGATGGTGCTGGCAAATGGCAACAACCGCCCTGCCAGTTCGGCGGCACTAACCGGCCCCGGTGGTAATGAAATACGCGCCCCACCGGCATTAAAAATCGCAACATCAACCGGCACGCCCATCTCACGCGCCTGAAATAGCATGGCTTCCGCTACCAACGGTGCAACCTGGCTGCCACCCCGTTCATCGGGAATACGAACATGCCGTAAACCTCGTGGTAACGACACCACCTGATCGCTGGCATAGTGGCGTAATTTGGAGCGGTAGTTATTGGCTAGCAGACGCTCCATGGCAGAATCAGGCTGCAGCATTGCTACATGACGTTGGTTACGCAAGAAACGTCGAATGGTGCGCTGCTGCGGCGCTGGCAGTGATTCACCTTGTTGTGATTGCAGCAACGCCGTTTCACTGGTGAGTAAGACGTTACCACCTTGTACAATACGCATTTGCCCGTCAGGCAACAAGGCCACTTCGGCTAAACCTACCATCAGCGAGTTATAACCGGCGTGCAACACTAAGGTACGATTAAACCTCTCACCATACGGGTGTTCATCAGCTAAACCTAATGCGCCAAAATCGCCTTGCAAGGTATGAGTGTGGCCGCCTACGATCAGCGAAATCCCCTCCACTTCCTGCGCCAGCAGGCAATCACGGGGGAAGCCGAGATGACTGAGCAAAATAATGTGTTCGATGCCATCAGCGTGGATCTGTTTAATTATTGTTTTGGCCGTTTCTACTACTGGCAAGAACTGGGAATCACCATCGGGAGCGGCGATATCTTGCATGTTTTCCAGCACCAGTCCGAAAATAGCCACTGGCACATCATCGACCCATTTCACAATATAAGGTTTCGGGTGCGCGGGGTTTTGCCAGCTGACCATCAGCGGATGATCTTGCATGCGGGTCGGTTTATCTTCTGCTTCAGCGGACAGATCCCAGTTGGCGGCCAATAACGGGAAACGGATCTGGCGTAAGAAATTTGCCAATGGTGCATTGCCGGTATCCAGTTCATGGTTTCCAACCACCATCGCATCAATGCCTAACTGGTTGAGTAATGCGGCATTCGCCTGCCCTTTGAAGCAGGAAAAATAGAGCGTGCCCTGAAAACTATCGCCAGCATCAAGCAGGAATAATGGCATTTGTTCTGAAATGGCGCGTTGCCGGGCCAGTTTGATAAAACTAGCCAGCCGCGGGAAACCGCCACAATGCAGACGAATATCACAAGCCCCATCAGGTAACGCCAGACGCAGAGGTAATGCGGTTTCATCAAAATGAGAGTGTGTATCGTTGATATGCGCCAGGTAAAAGCGCCCTAATAATGCAGACATACAGGCTCCGTAACGACACTGAATGTTACAGGAGGTGAGGTTATACACCCATCCCATCCTGTCGGGCAATTACAAACTGTTATCATCTTTCACGCTGCCCGGCAAAGATGACAACATCATGACCGCCAGATGACACCCTGATATCAGTAATTCTATCTTTATACGTAATCCTCTCTTTTTCGGATCGCTGTTGTGACTTCTGTCACGCTAACTTTCGTGGCATGATCAGGCTTGCGTTATTAACACCGATTTTTACTCACACCACCGGATTGCTCACCATGGCTCTGTTTTCATATATTTTTGTCACTGTCTGGTTTTGTTTCTGGGTTGGACTGATGTATAACCAACCGCATCGTTCACATAACCAAAAAATGAAATGGATCAGTGGTTGGGCACTGCTGGCATTGCTGGCTAATCAGCTGATCAATCGTGGCGTGATCCATTTATTGCCGCATGGTAATGACCCCATGCAACACGCTTATTATGTGATGTATCTGTTTAGTGCCAGCGCAGTAGCGACGTCCGTGATCCTGTTTATCGGGTTCCGCCTATTTCGCCGCCAAGCCTGATACCGATTAATACTGAATTAAGTATGCGCTGCTATATTCTGCGGCGCATTTTGTTTCTGCGCAGGAGAAATGTTTCATGAGTGAATTACAACAATTATCACCGTCTCATTTGTGGTTCTTTTTCGATAAGTTCTGCCAGATCCCCCGCCCTTCCAAGCATGAAGCTGCATTAAGTCAATGGATACAAGACTGGGCAACGTCACAGGCTATCAGTGTCAAGGTTGATCCCGCAGGTAACCTGATCCTGAAAAAGCCGGCGACGCCGGGTCTGGAAAACCGTAAAGGCGTGATCTTACAAGCGCATATCGATATGGTGCCGCAAGCCAATGCGGATACCCAACATGATTTTACCCGCGACCCGATTCAAGCCTACATCGACGGAGAATGGGTACGAGCACGTGGCACAACATTAGGTGCCGATAATGGCATTGGTGCCGCCGCATGTTTGGCCGTATTGGCCGATAACACGGTGCAGCATGGTCCACTGGAAGTGTTACTGACCATCGATGAAGAAGCCGGTATGGGCGGTGCGTTTGGGTTGCAGGCCGGTTGGCTGGAAGGCGATATCCTGCTGAATACCGACTCAGAACAAGATGCCGAAGCCTATATGGGTTGTGCTGGTGGTGTCGATGCGAATATTCATTTCCACTGCCAGCGCGAAACGGTTCCTGCTGGCATGCAGGCTTTCTCACTGCAAGTTAAAGGTCTGCGCGGCGGTCACTCCGGCGTCAACATCCATCAGGATCGCGGCAATGCCAATAAACTGTTAAGCCGTGTATTACTCGCTTTGCAGGCAGAACAAGTCCGGCTGGCGAATATCTCTGGTGGCACACTACGTAATGCCATTCCACGGGAAGCCGAAGCCGTCATTCTGATGGCCGCTGATCGTATCGATGCTGTGCAGCAATTAGTCGCTGAACGCACCAAAGCATTACAGCTTGAGCTGCAGGAAGTAGATAGCTATTTACAGATCTCGTGTCTGCCGACGGCACTGCCAGAAAATTGCTTTAGTCTGGCGGATCAGCAACGCCTGCTACAGATGCTGCTCGCCTGCCCGAACGGCGTGATCCGCATGAGCCATGCGATTGAAGGGGTGGTGGAAACCTCGACCAATCTTGGTGTGATCCAAACCAACGAAGCCGGCGTTTATATCCAATGTCTGATCCGTTCGCTGAATGACGAAGGCCGCCGTTATGTCGAGCAGATGACTGCCTCGTTGTGCGCGCTGGCCGGTGCGGAATGCCACTTTGATGGTGCCTACCCTGGCTGGGCACCGGATCCATCATCGCCAACATTAGCCTTGCTGCGTCAGCAACATGAAGCCCTGTTTGGTGAATTACCAAAATTGATGGTGATCCATGCCGGTTTAGAATGTGGTCTGTTTAAAGCGCAATATCCGCACTGGGACATGGTCTCTTTCGGCCCAACGATTCAGGGTGCACATTCGCCGGATGAACGGGTACATATTCCTGCAGTCGCACGTTTCTGGCAGTTGCTGGTGGCAATGCTGGCAGCAATCCCTAATAAATAAATGAGTTTATTGATGAATTTTTTACGTCGGTTTTCACTGCAATTATCATCATCCCGCCAGATCTTACTGGCGGCATGGTTTTTTATTACCTTTGCTAACTTCTCGTTCTGGCAGGCGGCATTTACCGCGATCGGCACTGATAGCTGGCACAACGTGCTGTTTCTGGCCACGCTCTATCTGCTGCTGATCACCTGGCTGAATCAGATCTTATCACTGCTATTGCTGCCATGGCTGTTGAAGCCATTGCTCTCGATCTTATTGCTGGGAGCCGCGACGACCGCCTATTTCATGGACAGCTACGGTGTCGTGATTGACCGCGAGATGATCCGCAATACGCTGATGACTGATCCCCGCGAAGCCGGCGAGCTGTTAAGCCCTAAGATGGCATTGTATCTGATGTTACTGGGCGTGCTGCCTATGGTGCTGGTGTGGCGCAGTAAGATCCACTATGCCTCGTTCATGAAAGAGGTCGGTTATAAATTTCTGACGCTGGTGATGACACTGGTGATCAGCGGCGGGGTTGCAGCGGCTTACTATGTCGATATCGCGTCCTTTGCCCGTAACAATACTTACATCCGTCATATGATTGTGCCGGTGAACTATGTTGGCGCGATTGAATCTTATATTCGTAGCAATCTGGCAGGTGGCAAAATCGTCGTAGCACCATTAGGTGAAGATGCAAAGAAAGGCGCTAAGATCACCGCGGCCGGACAGAAAAAAGTGCTGACCGTGATTGTGGTCGGTGAAGCAGCGCGGGCCAGTGAATTCAGCCTGAATGGATATGCCCGCGACACCAACCCAGAGCTGAGTAAGCTGGATATCGTCAATTATCGTAACGTCACGTCTTGCGGCACAGAAACGGCCGTCTCAGTGCCTTGCATGTTCTCAAAATTCGCACGGGAAGATTACAGCGACAGCAAAGCCAAACGCAGTGAAAATCTGTTGGATGTGCTGAAACATGCCGGTTTTGATCTGCTGTGGAAAGATAACAACTCCAGCAGTCGTGGCGTGGCGGTACGGATCGGTGAACAGAACGTACAGGATCTTAAAGTGCCCGGTCTTTGTCATGACACTGAATGTTATGACGAAATTCTGCTCTATCAATTGCAGGATTACATCGACAAACTGGCAAACGACGGCGTTATTGTGTTGCACATGAAAGGCAGTCATGGCCCGGCTTACTACCTGCGTTCACCGGAGAAATTCAAAAAATTCCTGCCGGAGTGTCGCACTAACCAGCTCCAGGATTGCCCGCGGCAGGAACTGATCAACGCCTATGACAACACCATTGTGTATAGCGATTATGTGTTGAGTCAGGTGATCAAACTGCTGCAGCAAAACAACCAGCGTTTTGATACCGCCATGTTGTATATGGCCGATCACGGTGAATCTACCGGCGAGAAAGGCATTTATCTGCATGCCGCACCGTATATGATTGCCCCCGATGAGCAAACCCATATCGGTGCCCTGCAATGGTTTTCACCGAGTTTCTTACAACGCATGAAACTGGATAAGAGCTGTTTGTTGCGTAAAGCGGATGAACCATTATCGCAGGATAACCTGTTCCATTCCGTGCTCGGCCTGCTGGATGTCAAAACCAGTGCCTATGACACTTCGCTGGATATGTTTGCTTCCTGCACCGCAAAATAACTCGTCGCATGCGCGGTGATAAAAAACCGCCGTCATGAATAACAAAAAAGCCCGTCGATTAAACGATGGGCTTTTTATTGCAGATCAAGTGGCAGTTGCAGCGTATTTTCGGCAGCTGGAAAACCAATATTGATGCCCACCAGACGCACCGGTTTACCACCTCCCCGCAGCCAGGCTTCATGTAACAGCTCATCAAATAACGGCGGTGATAAACGATTTACCGAACGTTCTACTGTCGTTTGCTGAAAATCAGCAAACTTAATTTTAACGCCTTGTCGGGCGATCTGCCCGCGCCATTCGCGGCGCTGTAACCGCTTCGATAACTCCGCCAGCAATTGCGGCAACATCGCGTGGCCTTGCTCTTCTAAGGCAATATCAACGGCGAAAGTAGTTTCCACCCCCACTGATTTGCGTTCCCGCGAGGTATTCAACGGTCGCTCATCGATACCATACGCCCGCTCCAACAGCATCAGACCGGTCTTGCCGAATTGCAGCAGTAGTTGCTGACGAGGAAATTGCTGCACATCGGCACAGGTATGCAAACCCACTGCATTTAATCGCTCGGCAGTCTTGCCTCCGATACCAGGAATGCGGGATAACGCCAATTGACGAACAAACTCCGGCACCTGTGGGGGGGATAAGACAAACAGACCATCCGGTTTATTGCGCTCTGAGGCAATTTTGGCTAAGAACTTATTCGGCGCTACACCGGCAGAAGCAGTGAGATTTAATTCACGCTGAATATCAGCCCGGATCGCTTCGGCAATACGTGTCGCACTGCCCTGAAATAATGGGCTGTCACTGACATCCAGATACGCTTCATCAATTGAAACCGGCTCAATAATCTCGCTGTAGCGAGCAAAGATCTGCATGACTTGGCGCGACACCTCACGGTATAACGCCATACGGCCCGGCAGTAATACCAAACGCGGGCAAAGACGTAACGCATGTGCCGTCGCCATGGCTGAACGAATGCCATACCGACGGGCGACATAATTACAGGTCGAAATGACGCCGCGAAGCTCCGCCGGGCTGCCAATCGCCAACGGCAACGACACCAACGCCGGATTGTCGCGCATTTCGACTGCGGCAAAAAAGCAGTCCATATCCACATGGATAATTTTTCTCATTACAAATACTGTTCATGCATACAGTGTTTGTAAGTTTAACTGCTCTTTTAGCTGACGACAAGCTAGGAAACGTGGCTTGTTTTAAGGCACTTCATGACCAGCAGCGGCTTCCCAGATGCAGAACCACTGTTCACGCGTCAGGTTGATCTCTTTTGCTGCCACCGCCGAACGCACACGTTCAATATTGCCGGAACCAATAATTGGCAATGGCTGACAAGGCAGTTTCAGCAACCAGGCATAAATCACCTGATCCAGACTTGCGCCACCCAATTCTTCACTGACGTTACCTAATACCGTTCGCAGACGATGAGCTTGTTCCGTTTGTGCGGTAAAAATGGAACCGCCACCCAATGCCGACCAAATCATCGGACGGATACGTTTCATCTGCATTTGATCCAGCGTACCATCGTGTAAAGCAAAGATATTGACAGGGTTCACTTCCACCTGATTGGTTACCAGCGGGAAATCCAGACGCGATTGCAGCAGGTCGAACTGATATGGCGTGAAGTTAGACACACCGAAATGACGCACTTTACCGCTTTGTTTCAGCTGCACAAATGCATCGGCCACTTCATCGGCATTCATCAGTGGATCAGGGCGGTGGATCAGTAGCAGATCGAGATAATCGGTGCCTAAATTCTGCAGTGAATTATCGACAGAATAGGCAATGTGCGCGGCAGAGGTGTCATAGTGTTTTACCGTGCAATTAGGAAATTTTGCTGACCGAAATTTGATGTCGCATTTGGTCACGATTTCAAGTTGCTGGCGCAGTGCTGGTTCCAGCGCTAACGCTTCGCCAAACAGCTGTTCACAGATGAACCCACCATAAATATCCGCATGGTCAACCGAGGTAATACCCAGTTCCAGGTGTTGTTTGAGGAAAGCCAGTCGCTGTTGGGCGGACATGTTCCATTCTGCCAGTCGCCAGTAACCTTGAATAAACTCGGATAATTGAAAACCGCCGAGGGCTGCTTCGACACGTGAAATCATGATTGTTACCCATAACATTAAAAATTAGGATCAACATCCTAAGGAGATAACCGCCTGACAACAGCTAATTTTTTCTGCCAGACGGTAAATATATGAACGCTGCCACAAGGCGGATAAAAAATCAGGAACCCGGTTGAACCAGATAGGGTTCAAAGGATTCTGAATATTCCGCTTTAAAGCCTTTATCGGTTTTGATCACCAGATACACTGCCAGACGTTGTTGCTTGGCAAACGCCATCGCTTTCTCTGGCCCCATCACCATCAGAGCGGTATCTAAACCATCCGCCTCTAGTGCGGTGGGCGTGATCACCGTGGCTGAAACCAGACGATGGGTGATCGGTTTGCCAGTCGCCGGATCGATAATGTGCGAGTAACGCTTGCCATCGAGTTCATAATAGTTGCGATAGCTGCCCGAGGTGCTGATAGCCCGGCCATCCGGTTTGATGATCGCTTGCACCTCATCCAGCTCATCGGTTGGTTTCTGAATTGCCAGCTTCCACGGATCGCCTTTGGCATTCACGCCCCGACTGCGGGATGCGCCGGCAATTTCCACCAGATAATTGTGCACACCGCGTGACTCCAGAAACTCAGCCACTTTATCTGCGCCAAAACCTTCCCCGATAGTGGATAGATCGACATAGATATTAGGTACATCTTTACGAAGTGCCGCATGTTCGGCACTAACCTCAACATGTAAATGCTGAATTCCCACCCGCTGACGGGCCGCTATGATTTGTTCATCTGTCGGTGTTTTTATTGGTCGTTTATCCGGCCCGAAGCCCCATAAGTTCACCAGGGGTCCAACGGTGACATCAAGCACACCTTGCGTGCGCTGACCCACCCGCAATGCACTGATCACGATATCGGCCATCTCCTGCGAAACCGGAAACGGTGTGCTAGTCTGCTGCTGATTAAACTTCGACAAGGAAGATTTCGGATCATACGTGGAGATTTCATCGTTATAGTGTTTCAGCAGACTATCAACCTGCGTTTGCAACGCCTGCTGTCCGCCGGGAAAATCACCGACTACTTTGACACCATAGAAAGTGCCCATAGTACGACCATGAATTTCCACCATTGGGCGCTCGGCGACAGGTTTCTCGCAACCCACTAACGCAGCCAGCATCAAAAATCCGATTCCATATCTATTCCACGACATACCGCCTCTCCTGCCGTTTATTAATTATTTGTGCCCGGCACAGTTCGGTGAATCGGGAGCCAGTGCTGCGCGTTCCTGCCACTCGGCTGGGGTGTAAGTATGCAACGCCAGCGCATGCACACCACTTTGCAAAGCCTGCGCCAACAATGCATTCACCCGGCGATGGCGGGCCAGTAGTCGTTCGCCATCAAATAACGCACTCACGACGACCACTTTAAAGTGACTTTCCGCATCCGGCCCGGAAGATCGATGCATGTGACTTTCGTTGGTTACAGACAACCAGGTTGGTTCTAACCCTTGTTGTAAGGTTTGTTCAATATGCTGTTGCATCGACATAATTTACTCTCCGCCGTGATATCCAACCCAAAGTAATTGGAGTTACAGCATAACGTGTCAGCCCCGACAAACAACCCGATCGTGGATAAGGTTATTTGCTTTTTGAGAATCACTCTCAACATTTACATACTTTAACGATCATTATTTAATCTTTGCGCCTGCCTGACTGGTTGCGACTATTCGATGCTCGCTATAGTGGTGGCATCAAATTCAGGCCAGTCTTGCATTCCATCCTCATCGAATGGTGGCCGCCAGCACAGCCAGTAGTTACTATGCTTACAAGCTCTCAGCACGCATCTACATCAGAACAGTACCTGTTACGCGGACAATGGCTGCATGAGCAGGGGCGCCTCGACGATGCGCAACAATGTTATATCCATATCTTGCAACAGCACCCTCACCATCGCATCGCCTTGCATCTGTTTGGCATTTCGCTGTATCAGCAAACGCGTTATGTCGAATCTGAATATGTGTTGCAACAAGCACAGGAATTAGCGCCTGACGATTGTGATCTGTTGTCTGATCGCGGTTTAGTATTGTTAGCAAAAGAGGATTATCTGGCCGCATTAGACTGCTTTGAACAAGCGATTGCGCTTGATCCTGCGATGTCTGCAGCGTGGAATAATCTGGGGGTCGCCTTCCAACATTTGCAACGTTTGGATGAAGCCGAGCGGTGTTGGAGAAAAACATTAGCGCTGAAACCAGAGCACCGGGATGCATTGATTAATCTGGGAAATTTATTTTGTGAACAGGGAAAAAATGCGGAAGCCTTAGATCTGTTCGGCCAGCTTTTGCAACATTACCCGCAAGAGGCCATGAGCTGGCGAGTTACTGCCAAAGCATTATCACAAGCCGGGTTATACGAGCAGGCGCTGCATTATATTCAGCAAGCCCTGCAATTATCGCCGGATTGTAGCGATTGTCTGACCGAACAAGGGTTGATCCTGCGACATTTGCACCGCTACGAAGAAGCTCTGTTGTGTTATCAGAACGTGGGGGCACTGGAACCAGACTCCGCGGATGCCGACAATAACTGTGGTGTCATATTGGATGATTTAAACCGACACGAAGAAGCACAGCACTATTATCAACAAGCATTGCAAAAACAACCGATGCACACCAATGCGCGCTTTAATTATGCCGTTAATCTGGAAAAAAAGGGGCTCTGGGAACCGGCACTTTGTTGTTATCAGCAATTGACTCACGACCAACCACAACACATCACCGCCTGGCATGGACTTGGTAGTTTATTGTTGCGTCAACGCCGCTTGAACGAAGCATTAGGTTGTTACCGCCGTGCGCTGATGTTGTCGCACGATAATGCCGATCTATGGCACGACTGCGCGATCGTATTACGTGATATGCAGCGCCACTGGCTGGCACTGAGTTGCTTATGGCGGGCCATTCAATTGCGCCCTCACTTTGCCAGTGCACTGAATACTCACGGCATGATGTTGTATGAATTACGCCAATTTAATGATGCCCAGGCTGATTTTAAACGTGCTCAGGAATTAGATCCCAACCTGTCAGAAACCTACTGGAATCAGGCCCATTGTCACTTGATGCAAGGGCAAATGCTGCTCGGTTGGCAATTATATGAATGGCGGCAAACTTGGCTCAGTGAACATGCAAAACCACGGCAGTGGCAAAAACCACAATGGCGCGGGGAGCCATTTTTACCCGGACAAACGATTTTATTGCATGCAGAACAAGGTTACGGCGATACCATCCAGTTTTGTCGTTATGTCAGTCTGGTTGCCAAACGCGGAGCGCAGGTGATCCTTGAAGCGCCCGCCGCATTGCAGCATCTATTGAGTAACTTGCCCGGGATTGACCAAATTATGGTGCGCGGAGATAGCTTGCCCGCACATGACTGGCAATGCCCGTTGATGAGTCTGCCTCTGGCCTTCGCCACGACATTGGCATCTATTCCCGCTGCGACAGGTTATTTAAATATTCCCGCCAAACAAAAAAATAGCTGCACGCACAAACCAAACAAGGGCCAACATCCGCAGATTGGTTTTGTCTGGGCCGGCAATGCCAAGCATCACAACGATCGAGCGCGCTCGATCCCCTTAGCGACGTTTCAGCCGTTATTATCCGTGTTACCGGCTGATTACATTTGCCTGCAGCAACCGCTGCCAGAACATGTCAGACAAACCATCTCCGCGGCTAATGTTCATTTCCCAGATGAAACATTAAATGATTTTGCAGCCACCGCAGCCATTATTGCTGGGTTAGATTTAGTGATCACTGTGGATACGGCCGTGGCGCATCTGGCAGGCGCGATGGGCAAAGCGGTGTGGATATTACTGGCCTATAACAATGATTGGCGTTGGCTGACCGAACGCGCAGACTCACCGTGGTATCACTCAGCCCGCTTATTCCGCCAGCCGGTGCTGGGCGACTGGCGAAGTGTAATTGCCGAAGTCAGTTTGGCATTAACACAACGCTATGAACCAGAAACAATCTGACGGAAAGTCAGGTTGATCCGCCCATCCTGAACGCGCGCCATTTTCGGTAACGCATGTAGCCAATAATGCTGCATGTGCCCGGCCATCACCAACAAACTGCCCGCCGTTAACGATAATTCGTGCTTCAACGGCTGCTGTTTGTGTTTCAGCGTAAAACGCCGGCTGGCGCCTAAACTGACTGACGCAATCAGCGGGTCACGCCCCAGCTCCGGTTCATCGTCGCTGTGCCAGCCCATCGAATCTTGTCCGTCACGATAATAATTGAGTAACACGCCGTTGAAACTAGCACCGACGGCTTGCTCCACTTGCTGTTTTAAGGGCAATAACCAAGCAGGCCAAGGCGTGGCCGGGAGCGTCAATTTGGAGTAGGTGTAACTGGCATCGCCATACCAACAGAGCAATCTTGGCTGTAACAGCACCCGACCGAACATCCGGATCGGTAATTGTTGCCAGTTAACTTGTTGCTGTAATAACGCATACCAATGCTGCGCAACCGGTGCCGGTAAAAAATCGGCCTGCCACCAGAGCTCGGCATCGGTAAGTAACTGACGTTCTAATGGCATTTTCTGCTCCGGTGCATTGGTCTGAACGAGGATGACAGGTAGAATAGCTACATTATTCTGAGATGGAAACGGCATGAACCTGTTGAACCTGGAGACGAGTGAGCTAACGCTGCACCGCTACCCTTCTACCAATGATCCCAATCTGCAAGCATGGGATGCTGCCGATGAATATCTGCTGCGTGAACTAACTACTGAACAACTGCAAAATGCAGCCAGCCAAGGCCCGATTCTGATTTTGAATGATAGCTTTGGCGCGCTCATTTGCGGGCTGGCACATTATCAGCCGATTGCGATCAGCGATTCGCTGTTAAGTCAGGAAGCCATTCGCCGTAACTGGCAAACCAATGAGTTGGAAGAGTTACCACTGCATCAGCAAGATTCGTTGGCTGCATTGCCAGCTTTGCCATCATTGGTGCTGATCAAAGTGCCGAAAACACTGGCGATGCTGGAGTATCAGCTGCTGCGTCTGCGCGATGTCGTGACGCCGGAAACTCGTATCATTGCCGCCGGTAAAGTGAAAGAGATCCACAACTCGACGCTGGCGTTGTTTGAACAGATTCTGGGCACCACCAAAACCTCGCTGGCGTGGAAAAAAGCACGCTTGATCCACTCACAAGTGGAAGATCGCCCTGTTATTGCAAACCCTTATCCAACCGTCTGGCCGCTGGATAATACGGATTATCAGATCGCCAACCATGCCAATGTTTTCGCCCGTGCCAGTCTGGATATTGGTGCTCGTTTCCTATTGGAAAACCTGCCGCGACAAAAACGCGGCCTGATTGCTGATTTAGGTTGCGGTAACGGCGTGCTGGGTTTAATGGCGCTGGAATATAATCCGGAAGCTGAACTGCTGTTCCTTGATGAGTCGTATATGGCGGTGGCATCAAGCCAATTAAACGTCGAACAAAACCGCCCGCAAGATTTGGCGCGCAGCCGCTTTCAGGTCGGTCACTCGCTGAATGGCATCGACAGCAATAGTGTTGATGTCATTATCTGCAATCCGCCATTTCATCAGCTGCAGACCATCACCGATGACATTGCCTGGCAAATGTTCCGCGATGCCAAACGTTGTCTGAAACGCGGTGGTGAGTTGTGGATCGTCGGTAACCGCCACTTGGATTACCACATCAAATTAAAACGTCTATTTGGTGGCGCAGAATGTATTGCCAGCAACAGTAAATTTGTTATTTTACGCTCATTAAATCGATAGGAGCCTCCATGAAAAAGTTAATGTTACTCCTCAGCGTACTGCTGTTTGTTGGTTGTGCCGCTTCGTGGCCACAAAAAGCCAATCTGAACCCAGTCGTAGACGATCAACTGGACGGGCTCTATCAGCCAGGCGTTGATGTTTCTGTCGATGGTCAGGATGAACGCGCTGGCAGTCAGATCATTAAAATCGCCCTGCCTGATACACCTGTGACCCTGATCCCGAACCAAGTATCACCACATGTTATGCTAGCAGAGCGTCTGCAAGACGGTTTCCAGCAACAAGGTCTTGCTCGTGGCAGCCAGTCCAATATCAACATCGGTATCGTCGTTGAGGAACTGCAGGCGACATTGACCAAACCGGGCGTGATGTTTAATGCCAATGCAAAAAGCCGCATTAAACTGACCGTATCGAACAACGGCAACATTCTGACCAAAGAATATAACCGTGCCTCTTCACAGGACAGCGTGACTCGTCCAGATATTCATGATCTGGAAGTGCTGCTGAATGAACAGCTGTCTGAAATCATGGCTCAGGCGCTGTCTGATAATCAGATCCGTGGTGCCATCAAAGGTCAATTTTAATGATGAAGTTGCGTAAATTAGCACTGCTGGCCTTATTACCCGGTTTAGTCTGGGCAAGTGGTCCGAGGGTAGAAATGCAAACCAATCTCGGCAAAATTATTGTCGAGTTGGAAGCGGAAAAAGCACCGAAAACGGTGGCTAATTTTTTAAGTTATGTCGACGACGGCAGCTATAACAATTCGCTGTTCCATCGTGTGATCCCGGGGTTTGTCGCACAAGCGGGTGGCTATAACGCCGGTTTTAACCCACTGCCAACAAACTCACCAGTAGAAAATGAGTCGGTTAACGGGTTATCTAATCGCCGCGGAACGTTGGCGATGGCGCGCATGAGTGATCCGAATAGTGCAACGCGTCAGTTCTATTTTAATCTGAACGACAACACCTCTTTGGATGCCAACGTACAACCCGGTTACACCGTGTTTGGTACCGTCGTATCCGGCTTAGAAGTGCTGGAAAAAATTGCGGATGAACCTACCAGTGTTGATCCAAAATTGCGGGCCAGTGACGTACCAACTAACCCGATTGTGATCACCAAGGTCACGCGTTTAGACTAAATTCAGCATGCATTGGCATTTAAAAACCGGCTAGGGAAACCCTGCCGGTTTTTTATTATTCGTCTATTTCCGCGCGCCACGGTGCGACTTTAAATAACAACAACATGCCAGGAATTGCCAATAAGGCACAAAGCAGGAAGAAGTTTTGCCAGCCCATAGCTTCGACTAACCAGCCCGTGCTGGCATTAAAAAAGGTGCGCGGTACGGCAGCCAAACTGGTGAACAACGCAAACTGAGTGGCGGTGTAGCGTGGGTCGGTGGTGCGGGCAATAAAGGCAATAAAAGCGGCGGTGCCGATTCCGACGCCAAACGCTTCAAAACCAATCGCAAAGCCCAGCGCCACACGATCATGCCCGACGCCAGCCAGCCAGTAAAAGCCGAAAATCGCCAAGATCTGTACGATGCCAAACAACCAAAGTGCGCGGTTGATGCCAAGCTGCAACATCCAAATTCCGCCCAGCATACCGCCGATGACACTTGGCCAAAGCCCCGCATGTTTGGCAATCAGACCAATCTCTGTTTTGCTGAAACCAATATCCTGATAAAACGGCGTTGCCAGCGACGTCGCCATGCTATCACCCAGTTTATACAGGAAAATAAACGCCAGAATTAGCAGTGCATTCTGCACACCTTGGCGCTGAATAAACTCATGGAATGGTTCAATCACCGCTTCCCGTAATGTACGCGGTACCGATGATGATGCTGGCTCGTTACACAACAATGTCAGCATCAGGCCCGGCAACATAAACAAAGCAGTGATCGGGAACACCCAATGCCACGGCAGATGATCGGCCATAATCAGCGACAACGAGCCCGGCACCAAACCCGCGATCCGATAGGCATTCACATGCACCGAATTACCTAAGCCCAGCTCGTGATCTGATAAGATCTCACGGCGATAGGCATCCAGCACAATATCCTGACTGGCACTAAAAAAGGCCACACCAAAAGCCAGATACGCAATCGTCCACAGTGAGGTTTGTGGTGAGAAAAAACCCAGCGCCGCAATCGCCACAATCAATGCCAATTGAGAGATCAGCATCCAGCCACGACGGCGCCCTAAATTCAGAATAGGATAACGATCGATCAGCGGTGACCAGATAAATTTCCATGTGTAAGGAAATTGCACCAGCGATAACAGCCCGATCGCTTTCAAATCAATCTGTTCTGTTTTCAGCCAGGCCGGCACCAGATTGAGTAACAAATAAAGCGGTAAACCTGAGCTGAACCCGGTGAAAACACAGATCAGCATCCGACGAGTAAACAGCTCTTGATACCAGTGCGTTTGCGGCATGACAACTCCCAAAAAATAAAGCCTCCGGAGGCAGATGCGCTCGGGAGGCCAGCAACAGCGCTAACGCAGGTTAGTCACGGAAATTGGTAAACTGGAACGATTGCCCCAACTCCGCCTGACGCACCAGCGCCATCGCTTCCTGCAGATCGTCACGTTTTTTACCTGTCACGCGAATTTCATCGCCTTGAATGGCGGTCTGCACTTTGATCTTGGCATCTTTGATGATCTTGATGAGCTTTTTCGCCACATCCGTTTCGATACCCTGTTTCAGTTTGATCACCTGAAAATAACGACGGCCAGAATGCTCGATGTCACCAATATCCAGACAGCTGATATCCATGCCACGTTTAACGATTTTATCACGCAGGATTTCAATCATCTGTTTCAGCTGGAAATCAGCATCGGCAGCCATTTTGATCTCTTCTTTGTTCAGCTCAAAGGAGGCGTCGACGCCACGAAAATCAAAACGTGTCTGTAATTCGCGATTCGCATTTTCTACTGCGTTCTGAACTTCGTTCATCGCGACTTCAGATACAATGTCAAAAGACGGCATAGTAAATTCTCCTCATTCCAAATTGGCGCTAAATCTAGCAGAAATCAGCATCTGAATGAAGGTAATCTACAGCTATATCCAAAGTAATTGGAATTGCAGCAAGGCGACAAGTGAGTGAATTCCCATGAGCATAGATAAGCTATGTGATTGGGGTGAATGAACGCCGTCAACGACGCTGCAACTTCAAGTACGACGGATATAAAGCTGCCAATTCATAGCCGACATCGTACAATTAATTATTATATCTGACAGCGAGTTAACCTGTTTATGCAATGGACCATTTTAGGGGCCGGCGCCGTGGGTTCTTTGTTTGCCACCCACCTGCAACGCAGCGGCCAGAAAGTTAACCTACTGGATACCCGCCAGCCACACCGGCAACAAGCCAAACCCATGCTGTTGGAACAGTTGGATGGTTCAATTTGCATGTGCGAACTTGATTGCATCGGCTATCAGGATCTGGCGCAGATTGGCTGTTTGCTGGTCACCACCAAAGTCTGGCAAGTCACCCATGCCTTACAACCGCTGGTCGGTTTACTGCCGGAATCCTGCCCGATTGTGCTGTTACACAACGGCATGGGTACCGCCGAATGGCTGACCGAACATTTTTCGCATAACCCATTGTTAGCCGGCGTCACCAGTTGTGGCGCGCTGAAGACCGATGCCTGTCATGTTAAACACACCGGCTTTGGCGAAACTTGGCTGGGTGCACTTAATTCCACCGGAGCACAGTGGCAAACATTAGTGTTGCCACTGGCTGAGGCATTAGGGCATGCCGCCTGGAGCAAACATATTCAGGAACGACAGTGGCAAAAATTGGTGGTCAATGCAGTCATTAATCCATTATCCGCGGTTTATAATCAGCAAAATGGCATCCTGTTACAACATCAGGATGAAATCGCAGAGTTGTGTCAGGAATTACACCCCTTGTTATTACAACAAGGTCTGACAAAAACCACGACAGAATGGTGTGAGCTGGTCTTGCAGGTGGTAGAGCGCACGGCAAAGAACTATTCCTCAATGCAGCAAGATCTCGCCAATCAACGCCGAACAGAAATTGACTACATCACCGGCTACCTATTGCAGCAAGCAGAACGAAGCGGCCTTGAGCTTCCTCGTCACCATGCGCTATACCTAAAAATCAAAGCATTAGAATCACAATTTGTCACCGTATAAGGATGAACATGATGAGCAAAAGAGCACTGGTTATTATTGCCCCCGGCTGTGAAGAGATTGAAGCGGTAACCAGCATTGATACACTGGTGCGCGGCAATATAAAAGTCACGGTCGCATCAATTAACCCCAACAAACAACGCGAAATCGTCGCTTCTCGTGGCGTACATCTGGTGGCTGATCATTTGCTGGAAGAAGTCGCGCATGAGACGTTTGATGTGATTGTATTACCCGGCGGTTTGCCGGGCGCAGAATATCTGCGTGATAATCCGATGGTCATTGAACTGTTGAAAAAACAACGAGCCAACGAATTATGGCGCGCAGCAATTTGTGCCACGCCAGCATTTGTTTTAGCTCATCATGATCTGATTGGTGATGCCTTAGTTACTGGTTACCCCGGCACACAAAGTCAGTTACCCGCCAAACAACTCCGCCAAGATCGTGTCGTCGTGGATAAACCTAACAAGCTGATCACCAGCCAAGGCCCCGCCACCAGCATCGATTTTGCACTGGCAATTGTTGCCGAGTTGCAAGGTAAAGAAATAGCAGCGCAAGTGCGGAAGGATATGCTGGCTTAATAGGTAGCGCTGAGAAGCAGCAGGTCACCAACTCATAAGTCGACTGTGCGCCGCAAGGATGCGGCGCCCAAGCCTCCATGGATGGATTTACGGCGTGTCAGCGTTGAGTTGATGACCTGCGCAATATTCCAGCTACTTACTCTCCACTAGAGAACATATTTTTAATCCAATCTACCGGCGTACTGCTGCAACTTTCTGCAGGCGGCAGTTTATCCGCCCGCGCTGGCAGCATCATCGCACCACCACAACCACTGGCGACCGGTTTACCCTCGATGTTGAAGTTCACCATCGTAATGCCCTGCGGCACAGCTAATTTCAATGAGTTTACGCCGCGACGGGCCATGTAATCACTGAATAAAGGCAATGCGCCATTGGCACCCGTCAGGCCCGCAGGCTTATTATCGTCGCGCCCAACCCAAGTGGTGATCAGCTCATCGTTATCCATTCCCGTAAACCAGGCATCACGCAGGTTATCCGTAGTACCGGTTTTACCGGCCAGCACCGCATTGGGGAATTTAGCCGCCAGACTTCGTGCCGTACCTAAGCTGGCAACTTTAGTCATGGTAAACAATGTCAGATAAGCAGACTGACTGTCGATGCGTCGTTCTGCTTTCTCTGCACGCTGATAGAGCACCTTGTCATTGCTATCCTGAATCGTGCGGATCGCGGTCAGCGGCTGATATAAACCTTGCGTTGCTAATGTCAGATAAGCCTGATTGACCTCAAAGGGTGATAACTCCAGAATGCCCAAAAACAATGATGGGAAAAGTGGAATATCCTGTGTCACCCCCAGTTTTTTCAGTGTTTCCGCAACCGCAGGAACCCCTACTGCCATCCCTAAACGAACTGTCGGTACGTTGAGCGAATTGGCCATCGCCGCATATAACGGCACCGAGCCACGATAGGTTTTATCATAGTTCTGTGGTGCCCAGGTTTTACCGCCCTGATTACGCAACTGTAATGGTTCATCTTTTAGCGGCGTCGCCAACTGATAGCCCTGATCCAGTGCGGTCAGATAGACTGCTGGCTTAACCTGAGAACCAATCGGACGACGAGCATCGAGCGCGCGGTTTAACCCGGCATAACTGGTATCACGCCCGCCAACTAACGCCGATACCTCACCGGAATGGCGATTAGTTACCACCATCGCACCTTGTAATTCCTTGCGGTTCAGACGCTTTTCAATGCTATTCAGTTGCGTGGAAACTGACTCTTCTGCCGCTTGCTGCGCCACCGGATCGAGACTGGTGAAAATCTTCAGCCCAGACTGCTTAAGGAAGCCCTCACCAAATCGCTGGCGTAACTCACGACGCAGCAAATTCATAAATGCTGGTGTGCGACCAAAAGTCATCTGCCCGCGCTCAAGCAAACCAAGCGGACGCGCGGCATACAGCTGGAACTGTTCCGGTGTCAGCTGATTATTTTCCAGCATCAGCCGCAAAATCATGTCGCGACGTTGTTGCGCCCGTTCTGGATAACGCCATGGATCGTAATAAGACGGGCCGCGCACCATAGTGACCAGCAACGCCATTTGATCCGGCTCCAGCTCATTAAGTGGCATGCCGAAATAGAAATACGACGCCAGACCAAAGCCATACACACCTTGCGCATAGTTCTGACCGAGGTAGATCTCGTTCATGTAAGTTTCGAGGATCTGATTTTTCTCATAACGGTAATCAATGATCACCGCCATGTAGGCTTCCTGCACCTTACGCATCAGGCTACGTTCACGGGTCAGAAAATAGTTTTTCGCCAGCTGCTGGGTCAGCGTACTGCCGCCCTGCACCGCATGTCCGGCGCGTAAATTGGCCAGAAATGCACGGCCAATCGATAAAATCGACACGCCACCATGATTGTAAAAATCACGATCCTCCACCAGCAACAGCATATTGCTGAACGCTTGTGGCACCTGATTGATGCGCAACAAAATACGATCCTCGATCTCATCGCCACTGAGACGATCAAGCAATACCGGATCCATGCGCACATACGCCAGCTCGCGTTGATTATCCGCATTCTGAATACTCGTCAAACGCTGACCGCTGAAACTCAGCAACAACGGACGTGTCTTTTCTGCGCCATCGGCAAAATCAAATGAACGGCGGATCACCAGCATCCGCTGACCATTCACCGCATATTGCCCCGGCCCCTGCGGGCGAGCACTTTCGCGGTAATTCAGTAGTTTCAGCTCATGCAACATCTGCTGCACAGACAAGCGCTGCCCCGGAAATAACTCCAATGGACGGCTATAGACCACAGCCGGAAGTTGCCATTTCTGGCCATCAAACTTGCTATGGATCAGGCTGTCGAGATAGATGCCAAACATCACCATGAAGGCAATGCCAACCAAGCCGATCTTAATTGCGAAACGTATCCAACGGCGCCAGTGCCAGAATGGATATCCCGTGACTTTCTTTTTTACCGGTTTCTTTGCCAAAATGAATTAATCCTTTTACATCAGTCGTTTCACTGTTTTTGTCGGCATCGCTTCTAGCGGGTCATCGGGCCAAAAATGTTTCGGGTAACGCCCTCTGCCCTCTTTTTTTACATCGTTATACGCCCCTTGCCAGAAGGCCACCAGATCCTGTGTGATCTGTAGCGGGCGTTTCGCTGGGGATAATAACTCGATCTGTAATGCTATTTTGCCATGTGCGACCTTCGGTGTGTCGCGTTGACCAAACATCTCCTGAATACGTACCGCCAGCACCGGTGCACGTCCTGCGGCATACCGCAATGGAATACGGCTTCCGGTTGGCGCGGTAAAATGGGTGGGTAATAACTCATCAAGTTTTTGCTGCTGCGCCCAGCTTAAGTTTCCCTTCAAAATGGTCAGGAATGATAATCGCCGCAGATCATCTAAACGCGATAAACCATCCAGATGGGGTAATAACCACTGCTCCAGACTCGCTAATAATGTCGTATCGTCAGCGGCAGGCAATGCTAATTCCGGCAGCCATTCTGCCGCACAACGCCAGCGTTGCAACCACTGTTCGCTCTCTTCATGCCACGGTAAACACGACAGACCATGCAAGCGGATCCCTTCCAGCAAACATTGCGATTTTTGCTCGGCACTCAGATCGGTTAATGGCTGACGCTTCAATACGATTGCACCCAGGCAGGCCTGTTTTTCCGCACGAACCCGCTCGGCTTTGCTATCCCAACCCAGATGGGTGGTTTCACGAAACAGCTGTGGTTGCATGCTCTGCAATGTAACGATATTCAATGGCTCTGCGGAATAAATGCGTAAACCTTGTTCCGTTTGTTGCAGTGACACTGCCACCAGCCACTCTTTACCCTGACAAGGGTGATCAAACAGCAGATCTGCGCGCTGACCATTCGCCAGTTGATAACGTAATTCACTACTGTTTTTCGCGATACGATCCGGCCATGCCAAGGCACACAGCAGGTCAATCTGCGCCACAGAACAAGACGGCAAAACACCTTGGCCGTTTAATCGTTGCCACCAACGTTGTGCCGCCGGGCGCAAGCTGTGACTTAATCGCTGCAGTTGTACAGAGACAGGTTCATTGCCCAATACGCGCTCTTCTTGTAACGCAACCAGATAACAGGCAGCAGCCAGCAGATCTGCATAACCTTGCTGCTCCAGCGCCTGTGCCCCTAATAACAAATGCCCCAAGCGTGGTTCACAAGGTAAGGCGGCAAGCTGATGGCCTTTATCAGTTAATTTATGCTGCACATCAAAGACTTCCAACCATTGCAACAACTGACGGCCTGCCGCCAAGGCCGCAGCTGGTGGTGGATCTAACAGCGGTAATTGTTCCGGCGTACTGCCCCAAAGAGCGGCTTCCAATAGCAACGAGGATAAATCACTGCACAGGATCTCTGCCGGAGCCTGTTCTTCCAAGCGTTCCTGCGCTTCCTGGCTCCACAACCGATAACAAACACCGGGGCCTAAACGACCGGCACGCCCCGCACGTTGTGTCGCCGACGCTTTGGCGATCTGTTTGGTCTCTAGTCGCGTCACACCACTTTTTAAATCGAAACTGCTGCGTCGTTCCAGACCGCTATCAATCACGACCTGAATACCTTCTATAGTCAGCGACGTTTCCGCTACATTGGTCGCCAGCACGATTTTGCGTTGCCCGGCTGCACAAGGCAAAATCGCCCGCTGTTGTTCAGCAAACGGTAATCGACCGTGTAAACGTAACACGGCAATAGTGTCGGGTAAGCGTGGCTGCAGCCATTCTGCCAAACGATCAATTTCACCGGCTCCGGGCAGAAAAACTAACAAGCTGCCTTGCTCATTTAAAATCGCATCAACAATCACCAAGCCCCATTGCGGTACCAGCGGTTGCTGCCGGTTTACCGGCTGATAATGATAAGTGATCGGATAGCTGCGACCGGGGCAATTCAGTACTGCAGCATCGGGTAAAAGTTGTGGTAGCGGTAAACCATCGAGAGTGGCTGACATCACCAGCAATTTCAGATCGGGCCGTAATGCTGCCTGACTTTCTAACGCAAACGCCAGTGCCGTATCTGCTTGCAAACTGCGTTCATGGAACTCATCAAAAATCAGCAAATCAACGCCACTCAGCTCCGGATCTTGCTGCAGCATGCGCGTCAAAATGCCTTCGGTGACAATTTCCAGCCGCGTCGCTTTACTGGTTTTCTGCTCACCACGCACGCGATAACCCACTTGCTGCCCGACCGGTTCACCAAGTTGCTGTGCCAGATAGAGTGCAATATTTCGCGCAGCCAAACGACGAGGTTCGAGCATGATAATACGGCCACTACCCGCCAATTGTTGTAACAAGAGCAATGGCACTACCGTCGACTTACCCGCCCCCGGCGATGCCTGCAGGATCACCTGATTGTGCGAATGACACGCCTGCGCAAGTTGCGGCAACAGATCGTGGATGGGTAACTGCGACAAGATAGCTCTCCGTAATAATTCCTCGGTAAATGGCATCGAGGTTATGCTCGCCGGCATTGTGCCAAAGCTCTCATGACATTGAAACGCGCAAACCAAAACAAAAAAGCCCGCAACGCGGGCCTTTATACAAATCGGCGATGCGTTAAATCAACCCTTCGGCTTCTAATGCTGCTTGCACTGCGGGGCGTGTCGCCACCACTTCGCGGAAACGCTCGATGTGTGGCCATTTTTTTAATGGGATCTGTAAACGACCAAACCAGCCGGTCACGACAAACAGATAGATATCCGCAACACAGTAATTCGCGCCCATCAAATAACCGCCTGCCGCAAACTTGTGTTCGATAGCATCAAGACGCAGTGACAAACGTTCAATGATGGGTTTGCGTTGTTCTTCGGTGATAGTTGGGGAAAACAACGGTGAACAGGTTTTATGTAATTCTGTGGCGATAAAATTCAACCAGCCAATCGCGCGATAGCGTGCAACACCAGCTGCAGGTAATAAACCCGCCGCAGGTGCTAGATCAGCAATAAACTGCATGATCGCCGGGCCTTCGGTGATCACATCACCGCTGTCCAGTTGCAGAGCAGGCACATAACCTAATGGATTAATGGTGCGATAGTCTTCGCCTGATGCAGTAACTTTCTGACGTAAATCGACTTTTTCCAGCTGAAAATCTAAACCTGATTCGCGTAATGCAATATGGGAAGCCTGAGAACAGGCACCGGGAGCGTAGTACAGTTTCATCGTTTCTCCTTAATGAAGGCGAGATTACCCGTCGCAGTTGATAATGGAATGGTTGACTATTTCCGTCAATCATTCCTCGAATATCATTACGAACCAAACCGGAAAAATAGCTAAGCAAAGAATAAAGATGCATTAATTACTAAAAATAATTATATTTGGATAATCAATCCAAAAAAATGATATCACTGTGAACATCACACTGCGTCAATTAGAAGTTTTCCTGGCCGTTATCGACACTCAGTCCACCACTCGCGGAGCAGAAAAACTCTCGTTATCTCAATCTGCCGTCAGCAGCGCGCTGGCCGATCTCGAAAATCAGCTGGGTGTGCAACTGTTTGAGCGTGCTGGTAAACGCTTGATTGTCAATGAAAATGCTCGCTTACTTTTCCCGCGGGCGCAAGCATTATTGGAGCAGGCACAAGAGCTGGAAAACCTGTTTGCTGATGGTCGCAGTATATTAAAAATTGGTGCCAGCACCACAATTGGTAATTATCTGTTACCTGCCGTGATCGCCCGTTATCGTGAAAAATTTCCAGACATCCAGCTGGAATTAAGAGTCGCAAACAGTGCCGATATTGCGGAAGCGGTGGCAAATTTCGATGTTGATATTGGTTTTATTGAAGGCCCATGTCATCGCATGGAACTGGAAAGCCAGCTTTGGCGACAAGATGAGCTGCTGCTGTTTTGCGCAGCTACACATCCATTAGCGGGAAAAACCGTCAGCGCCGAACAACTAGCTCAATGCCAGTGGATCTTACGCGAATCAGGATCAGGCACCCGCGAAGTGGTCGAGCAGCTGCTGTTACCACAACTCCACCACTTTAATCTGGTGATGGAGTTAGGAAACTCGGAAGCGATTAAACACGCGGTCAGCCACAGCCAGACCGTCAGTTGTTTATCCAGAGCCGTGATCGCAGAACAACTGGAAAGTGGCCGTTTAACCACCTTACAACTGCAAGGCATGAGCAGTATCGTGCGCCCGTTGTATTTGATTCGTCATAAACAGAAACACTTATCCCGCAGTCTGAAAGTGTTTCTGGAAGTGGAGCAACAGGTCAAACAATACAATTACAGCCCGAGCGCATAACGCAGGGCTTTTTGCTTCAGCCAGCCGGCATTTTCCGCTGCCAATAATGCGATATTGCGTAACACTTTCAATGGCATGTGCGATGAGCTAAAACCCGCATAAAACAGATCCATCGTTGATTGCATCAAGGTGTTATCGCACAGCCGTTTACGCTCATATTGCTGCAGTTGTTTGTTGCCAAAATCTTGCTGTTTTTGCTGCGAAGAGTTCCAAAGATCGACTAAACAGGCGACATCCTTAAAGCCAAGATTAACCCCCTGCCCTGCCAGCGGATGAATGGCGTGCGCCGCATCCCCCAGCAAGATCACCCGTCCTTGGTAATAGTGTTGGGCATGCCGGCGGGTTAACGGGAAGCTACCAAAATGGGTCACTTTGCAAGCCGGTAACTGTTCGGGAAAATGGCGTTTCACTTCCCGTTCCAGCATCGCTGGCGTCATGGCAGTTAACTGTGCGATCCGGGCCGGTGTGTCATACCAAACCAACGAGGCTTTTTTCCCCGCCAGCGGTAAAAAGGAACGCGGACCAGACGGATAAAACTGCTGCCAAGTGATAGCAGGGGCATTGTCCTCCAAATCAACATTAATCAACAAACAATCTTGCCGGTAATCCCAACTATTAACACCAATCTTAGCCAAGGCCCGAATTTTAGAATTCGCACCATCTGCGGCCAGCAACAAGCTTGCCGACAGCACCTGACCATCGTTTAATGTTATTTTTGCTTGTTCATCAGTTTGTATCAGCGCGTTTATCTGTGCCGGGCAATACAATTGCACATTCGGTAATGTTTGCAGTTGTTGCCATAAAGCCAGCTGGATCAGACGGTTTTCAATGATATAACCCAGTTCAGTAATGCCCGCTTCATGCGCATGAAAGTGGGTTTCCAACCCGCTCACTTCCCAAGTCGCCAATTCGGTATATGCGCGTACTCGCATCGCCAAAATTGCATCCCAAACACCGGCTTGTTGCAATAAAGCCACCGATGCCGGGCTAATCGCCGAAACACGCAGATCCATTGCTTGCTCTGGCGCATAGGCTTCTGGTTCTGTTTGCTCCACCACCGCGATCTGCCAGCCTTGCTGGGCTAATAAACAGGCTGCTGCAGCGCCAACCATGCCACCACCAACAACCATGATGTCAAATTGTGTTCTTTCTTGGTTTTCGTTTGTTTTGTGCACATGAAACTCCGTCGATTTTGACGCGATAACCTATCTTATACCCAAAGTAATTGGAGTTGCAGCAAGGCGACAAATGAGCGAATCCCCATGAACATAGAGATGCTATGTGATTGGGGTGAATGAACGCCGTCAACTATGCTGCAGCTTCAAGTACAAAGGGTATAACGATAACCAAGGATTGCGTAATGGATAACACTGACCTTCTGTCGGGATATCTGCTAACATGCGCGGCAATTTCGCTTTCCGTTTTGTTCTGGTTTACCACCATGAAAGATCAACTGTTTGCCGCCCCGATTGCTCAGTTGGGCGACTTTTGCTTTGACGAAAAGGTCGTCGAAGTATTTCCCGACATGATCCAACGTTCCGTGCCGGGTTATTCCAATATTCTGTCTGCCATCGGCATGATGACCGCACGTTTTGCTCAACCCGGCTCTAATCTTTATGATCTCGGCTGTTCGCTGGGTGCCGCAACACAAATGATGCGCCGCAACATTGCACATGCCGATTGCCAGATCATCGGCGTCGATAACTCCGCGCCGATGGTCGAGCGTTGTCGCCAGCATCTGGCCACCTACAAAAGTGCCGTCGCCATTGAGATCCGCCAAGCCGATATCCAGGCGGTGGAAATTGAAAATGCCTCTGTGGTCGTGCTGAATTTCACGCTGCAATTTATTGAACCCGCTGAACGCATCACCTTGTTACGCCGTATTTATGCCGGTTTGCGCCCGGGTGGTATTTTGATTTTGAGTGAAAAATTCCGCTTTGATGATGCTGATGTCAGTGACCTGCTAGTGGAATTACACCTCGATTTCAAACGGGCGAACGGTTACAGCGAGCTGGAAATCAGCCAGAAACGCACCCTGCTGGAAAACGTACTACGCGCCGACAGCGTCGATAATCATAAACAACGTTTACAAGACGCCGGTTTTGAACACATCGATCTGTGGTTCCAGTGTTTCAATTTCGGCTCTATTGTCGCCATCAAAGATAAAGGTGCCGTCGCATGATCGATTTTGCTTCCTTTTATCAGGTCATAGCCAAAAGCCGCTTAAGCCATTGGCTACACACCCTGCCCGCCCAACTGCATGCGTGGGAAAATAGTGAACGTCATGGTAATTTGCCGAAATGGCAAAAAGTATTAGCCAAGCTGGAACACTACTCCAGCCCGCACATTAACATCCAGGATCGCGTTGAAATCGGTCAGGCGGGTGAACTCAATGCAGGCGAAACCAAAAAACTGGAAAACTTACTGCAACATTTACACCCGTGGCGTAAAGGGCCATTCCATTTATTTGGTATTCATATTGATACCGAATGGCGTTCCGACTGGAAATGGGATCGTGTCTCGCCACACATCAGCCCATTGAAAGGTCGTTATGTATTAGATGTCGGCTGTGGCAGTGGTTATCACCTGTGGCGTATGCGCGGTGAAGGCGCTGAGATGGCTGTCGGTATCGACCCAACTGCGCTGTTTTTATGCCAATTTAGCGCCATAAAACATTTAGCGGGCAATGATCAACATGTGCATTTTTTACCGCTCGGCATTCAAGAGCTGCCAGCACTTCGCGCATTCGATACCGTGTTTTCTATGGGCGTGCTTTATCACCGACGTTCACCCATCGATCACATTTATCAGTTAAAAGATCAACTGCGTGATGGTGGTGAATTGGTGCTGGAAACATTGATCATCGATGGCGATGAAAACACTGTACTGGTGCCGGATGATCGCTATGCACAAATGAACAATGTCTGGTTTCTGCCTTCAGCAGCTGCAATGATCAAATGGCTGAAAAAATGCGGATTTCAGGATGTTCGCGTGGTCGATGAGGCCATTACCACGACCGATGAACAACGCAGCACCAACTGGATGCGAAATGATTCATTAGCGCAATATCTGATGCCGAACGATCCTTCACGCACCATTGAAGGCTATCCGGCACCAAAGCGCGCCGTTTTTGTTGCGACCAGAGGCTCAGAAGACTAGTGCCTCAATCGTTATCTGATATAAACTTACAGCAATTTTTTGTTAACCACATCGAATCGATATCATCATGACTAAAGTATTACCGGGTTTTGCCCTGCTCACCTTGAGTCTGTTTTCCGGATATGCAGCGGCTGAAGGCAGCTGTGAAGCCACCGTACAGCAATTATTGAAACAACAGACTGAAACAACTAATCAGTTAAATACCCGTTTGAGCATGCTGCTTGATCAGCAAGGCCATACTGCAAAACAACTGAACGAACTTAAAGCACTGCAGCAGCAACTCGGTAAACAGCTAACCCCACAATCTCAACCCGCCGCATTCAAAAAAACAACCAAGAAAGACACCTCCGATCTTTGTATTCCAGCCGAACCGGGGAAAACCACCCCCGATGGCAAAATGATCCTGGGTGAAACCGAATGGCTTTATGTTGAAGAAGCAAATGGCAACTTCATGAGTCGTGTTGACACCGGTGCGACAACCTCGTCTATCAGCGCTCAGGATGTCACCGTATTTGAACGTGAAGGTCGCCGCTGGGTGAAATTCACTATGCAACTTGATGGTGGTCAGCAGGCTAATGTTGAAGCACCATTCGTAAAATATATCCGTATTCGTCAGGCCAGTGGTCTGGAAGATCGTCCGATTGTACGCATGACTATTCGTCTGGGCTCTGTTACGGAAAAAGCGGATTTCAGTTTGACCGACCGTTCCAACATGGACTTCCCGGTTCTGTTAGGCCGTGAATTCATTAAAGATGTCGCGGTAGTCGATGTCGCCCGTGAAAATGTGCAGGGCAAACCGCAAATCGCTGGCGCGCTGCAAGCCTCAGAGCAAAAGAAACCCGCTAAAAAAGCAGCTGACTCAAAAAGCAGTAAGAAAGAAGCAGTAACCACAGTCACAGAAGGCAATAAAGTTCTGACTGTAAAGAAAGTGCCAATTAAAGATGAAACACTGCCAGCAGTTCAGCCGACAGCGGATCTGGAAAAACCGGTTAAACCAAAAGTAAAAACAGCTATCCCGGCAGATGTCCAGCCTGTGAAAACAGACTCCTCTTCTGCGGCTACTTCGACTGATAACAAGGATAAGAAGTAATCATCATGGTCTCACGCCGTCCGTTTTATATCGTAGTTGCATTGCTCTATATACTGGGTATTGCTCTTGTTGCTTATCGTTACCTGGCTTTCGATGTTCCGTTGTTACCCGGCGAATATCGCAATGTCTGGTCAGCTGAAGCCAAAGTTGAGTTTGATGCGAATGGCGGCCCGGTAATGGCCTCACTGGCATTACCTGACACACAGGAAGGTTTTACTCACGTTGACGAGAACGCCGCCAGCCCAGGCTATGGCCTCTCGTTTGTCAGCAAAGACGGTCTCTCCCGCGCAGAGTGGTCGATCAGTAATGCGACCGGCCATCAGGAACTTTATTATCGCACCGACATGCTGAGCGATCCGCATGCTCAAGCGGTTCCGGTTGCTGTGCCAGCAGTAGATAAATCGCTGGAAAAAGAGCCTATTGCATCAGCCATAAATCAAATTCTGACGGCGGCTAAAGCACACTCTGCCGACGCATTTACCCTGACTCGTGAAATCATTAAAGAATTCAAAAATCAGGAACAAAATGCAGCGCTGCTGAGTAAGCATAAAAAACGTGCTTATTTACTGGTTGAAATACTGAATCAGGCCGACATTCCTGCGCGTGTCGTGCGTGCACTGAATCTGGAAGATGGCCGTCGCCGTCAACGTCTGGTCGATTACGTTCAGGTGTTTAATGATGATAAATATGACTTGTTTGATCCAGAAACGGGCGAACAAGGACATCCGGAAAATCTGTTGCTGTGGGAATATAACTCCACCCCACTTCTGGATGTAACTGGCGCCAGCAATTCACAAGTCACCTTCTCAGTTATTAAGAAACTGGTGCCGGTGAACAAAGCGCTGCAGGCGAAATTCGAACATACCGACATGCTGAATTTCTCGGTCGACATGCTGCCGGTAGAAGAACAATCGCTGTTCAAAGGCATCCTGCTGATCCCGATTGGTGTCATGGTCGTGGTCTTTTTGCGCGTCATCTGCGGATTAAAAACCTCCGGGACATTCATGCCGGTATTGATCGCGGTTGCCTTCCTGCAAACCCAGCTACTCACGGGTCTGGTTGGTTTCCTCAGTATTGTCGGGGTTGGTCTGGTCATTCGTTCATGGCTGTCGAAACTCAACTTACTGCTGGTTGCCCGTATCTCAGCCATCATCATTACCGTTATCTGCATCATCGGTGGTTTGTCGGTGCTGACCTATAAGCTGGGGATCACTCAGGGTATGCGGATCACGTTCTTCCCAATGATCATTCTTTCCTGGACTATCGAACGCATGTCGATCCTGTGGGAAGAGGAAGGTCCAAAAGAAGTTCTCAAACAAGGTGGTGGCTCTTTGCTGGTAGCGGTAATCGCTTATCTGGCGATGAGCAGTGGCATGATCCAGCATCTGACCTTCAATTTCCTTGGGTTACAGCTGATCATCATGGCAACCGTATTGGTGATGGGTAACTACACCGGCTACCGTCTGTCTGAGCTTAAACGGTTCAAACCGTTAGCTGACGAACTGCATAAGAAGTAAATGCCATGTGGCTTTTAGAGAAGTACACCTCACCCTTTAAGCTGGCTCAGCTCGGTATTATGGGCATGAACCAGCGTAACGTCAGTTATATCGGGCGCTATAATCCGCGCTCGTTATACCCGTTAGTTGATAACAAACTGAAAACCAAGCGTATTGCAGTCGATGCCGGTGTTACCGTACCCAAACTTATTGGGACGGTACAGCATCAGCATGAAGTGACTAAAATTGCGGATATGGTCAAAGACTGGCCGGGTTTCTGTATCAAACCAGCTCGTGGTTCCGGCGGTAAAGGCATTCTGGTGATCATGCGCCATGAAGATGGCTTGTATTACAAACCGAATGGCAGCGGCTGTACGGCAACCGATCTTGAACGCCATATAACCAACATTCTGGCTGGCCTGTTTTCGCTAGGCGGCAAGCCGGACTTTGTGCTGGTGGAAGATCTGATCCAGTTTGATGATGTATTTGATGGTTACTCCTATGAAGGCGTTCCGGATACCCGCGTTATCATTTTCAAAGGTTTCCCAGTCATGGGAATGATGCGCCTTTCTACCGCATCGTCTGACGGTAAAGCCAATTTGCACCAAGGTGCCGTCGGTGTCGGGCTTTGCCTGCGTACCGGTAAAGCGCTGCGTGCGGTACAGTACAACGCCCCGATGCGTTACCACCCGGATACCGGTCGGGATCTGTATGACCTGCAAGTGCCGCACTGGGAAAAACTACTGAATCTGTCTGCTGCCTGTTTCGAGATGTCCGGCTTAGGTTATATCGGTACCGATATCGTGCTGGATAAAAAACGTGGACCGCTGTTGCTGGAACTGAACGCACGTCCGGGTCTGTCGATCCAGATCGCGAATGGTGCCGGTTTACTGCCCCGTCTGCGGAAGATAGAAAAAATGTCTGATAGTGACATCAAGAAAATGAGTGTGGCCGATCGTGTGAAATTCTCTATGGATAATTTCGGCGTATTCCAACCTTAATCGTTGTCTTGATCATTGGTTACAAAAATGGCCCGTTTTGGGCCATTTTTATTTGCTGCAGAAAATCATTTCAGCTGATATAGCCGTGGTAACTCCGGTGATACCGGTTGATAGGCTTCATTGATGTAATTGTAATAAGCGATAAATGACGGTGTACTGTCTTTGTCTTTACCACTCAGCACTTTTTCCATCCGCGTCAGTTTCACGATAATAAACTTCGGCTTATTCAGCTTGAGGTCTTCCATCATCCGCGCACGAACATCATATGGCGGGGTGACATTGTCAAAATACAGATAGGCAGAAGCCGGACGGCGTTCCGTCCAGACATAATATTGTGGAATAACACCATCCACCCACAGCAAATCATCATAACCGGAATTCTGACGAACGTAGTCCACCATCTGCGCAGACACTTCATCAAACGGACGACCTTTGGTCAAACCCCGCTCTATCGGTAATACCAGCATAAAGATCGCCATCACCACCAGCAATGACATAGCCGGCAGATATAGCTGACGGCTACGGGTGATAAACCATGCGCCAGCTAACACGATCGTCGCTGCGACCCCTGCCGCCAGACTCACCAACAGCTCATATGTCAGCTTCGGGATAGGCGATTCAAACCGTGACCAGGTGAAAATAATGTGTTGTGCCAGCAAATAACCCAGTAACGCCAGCAACGTCAGACTGCCCGCCCATTGCATATAACGACAGCCGATCTGTTCAGCTAAACCACCACTACGCGCCGCTTGAATGACCATAGGCAACAGTAATATGGCAAAGCTGAAGAACAAAATTTCATAATGCTCATAGGTGTGACCCGACACCGAATTGGCCACAATCCCCAGCACGATCCCGCTGAGTTGCATTCCCAGTAGTGCGCCCCACGGGCGATCATTGCCACTTTGGCGCAGTTGTTGCCAAACCAGCCCCATAAAAACCGGTAATAAGATCAGCAGGCCCGTTCTCGCCAATCCAAGAAAACCCACCATCAGTGAGTGACCACTGCCGTAACTGTTGCCAAAGAAAATGCCAAACGAGTAAAACCAGAAATCCCCTAACACGCCATGCCAGACAAAATAAGCCAGCAGCGGTAAAGTTACGCACAGCAACCCGACGACACCACTGATCGTCAGTTTGAGCGCATCTTGCCAGCGACGTTGCCATGCCCAGTAGATAAACAATGCCAGATAATAACCACACCACATTGCCGCATTGTTCATGCGCAGCATAGCAATCAGACCAAACGTGACTGCCGGGATCACTGCATCCTGCCAGCGGAACTGTGTCGCCAGTAACATGCGGACAAAGTAATACTGCGCGATCAGGCTAAAACAGAAGGTATAATCTTCGGTCATGTTGCCGTAGTAATAGCGATAGGCATACAGACACATCCACGCCAGCATGCCAGCCAGGCGACTTAGCGGTGCAATGCCCCACAATGCCAGCGTACGATAGAGCGCATTCAGCCCCCAGATGAGCAGCACCGTCTCTAGCAGCCAGATCCCCTGAAAGCCACCGATGGCATAACCCACTGCATCCAGCAAGAAAATAACCGGCCCTTTGATATCGATCATGTCGCGATACAGCACGCCACCATCGGCCCACATCTTACCCATGGTGGCAAACAGCGATGCGTCATAAGCCGGCGCCATGCCGTACAACAGCGGGTTTTGCAGTGCAAAGAGTAACCCCAGCAATGTTGGCAATAACCACGCCTGCCAGTTACGTCCATGATCCCGTTGCTGCAGCGAAGCCTCTGCTGCCAGCAAACTATCACGCCAATCCGCCAGATATTGACTGGCTTGCTGCCAGCGTTGCATCAGTTGCGTCATCATCATTCCAGTCTATTGTTCTTATTCCGTCGGCTGGCGGGTAAGCCAAACCGATTCGATACGATGGGCCCTAATATCTGTGACGGTGATTTGCCAGCCCTGATATTCAATCACTTCATCGATGGTTGGCAGGCGTTGCAGCCATTCCAGCAACCAGCCCGCCACGGTATGATAGTGTTCAGTCGCCGCAGCCGGAAACGCCAACTCACGTTGTAATTCGGTCAGTAACATATCGCCACTCACACGGTAACTACCGGGTGCCAGCATGACATATTCCGACTCTTCACCGGTTTCCGGTAAATTGCCGGCGATCTCTTCCATAATATCGCGGATCGAGACCAGCCCTTCAAAGTTGCCAAATTCGTCGACCACAAACGCCAGATAATTCTTAGCCAAGCGGAATTGTTCCAGCGCATTGAGTACGGAAATGGTTTCCGGTAAACACAAGGCCGGCTGGATCAACGATTCAATGCGCAGACTCTTATCTTCCAGCAACTGGGCCAGCACATCACGTTTACGGATGATGCCCAATGGCGCATCGCGATTACTATCGCGTGTGACCACTAATCGTGAATGCGGGGTTTGCGCCAGCAGTTGCAGAATATCTTGCTGCGGCGCATTCAGATCCAGCATTTCGATGTCACGTCGCACGGTCATCACGGCTCTGATGGGCAATGAAGAAAGTTGCAAGACACGCGACACCATGTCTTTTTCTTCTTCACTAAAAACCGCTTCCGGGGTCTGTGACACATGCGTAGGTTCATCATCCGCATGTTGAAATTTTTCCTGCTTCGCCCCCAGCAGGCTCATCACCATTTCTGCGGTACGCTCACGACGCAGCAATTTACCTTTGAATAGTTTTTCATGATTAGCACGCGCCAACTGATTAAAGAACTCAATCAGGATAGAGAAACCAATCGCGGCATACAGATAACCTTTCGGTACATGGAAACCTAAACCATCAGCCATCAGACTGAAACCGATCATCAGCAGGAAACCCAGACAGAGGATCACTAAAGTCGGATGCCGGTTGATAAACAAGGTCAGTGGCTTACTGGCCCACATCATGATGACAATGGCCACGGTGACGGCCAGCATCATCACGGTCAGATGATCCGACATACCGACAGCCGTGATCACAGCATCCAGCGAGAAGACGGCATCCAGCACCACAATCTGTGCCACCACCACCCAGAAGCCGAGATAAACCGTCTTCTGATCGTCACTGTGCAATGCACCTTCAATCCGCCCGTGTAATTCCCGGGTTGCTTTGAATAGCAGGAAAAAACCACCGGTTAGCAGGATCAGATCGCGACCCGATAACGGCAGTGACCAGATAGTGAATAAAGGCTGTGTGAAACTGACCATATGCGACAAGCTGGCCAGCAGACCAAAGCGCATCAGCAATGCTAACGCCAGACCATAATAACGGGCCCGGTCACGTTGCTCAGGGGGAAGTTTTTCTGCCAATATGGCAATAAACAACAGGTTGTCGATACCGAGAATAATTTCTAGGACAACCAGTGTCAGTAAACCCAGCCATGCGGTGGGATCAATCATCCATTCAAACATTTTGTGCCTCCGGACTCACAGAGTACGCACTCAGTTTTACAGACAGATGATCGGTATCTGATGGTAATTCAGACCCTATGCCTGAAACACCTGAATAAAGAATAAGTGAAGAAAAAAAACAAAACGTAACTGAATAGTAGTCAGAGTGGCGACTGCTATCGTCCATAAATGGCCTCATTGGTTAACCAGACGGCTCTAGCGTATGGGCAGAACCGGTGCGGGTCAAGCAAGAGAAGGAGCATCCTTCGGTGGATGCTCCAAAATATGCGGTAATTAGATCATATTACTCAGGATCAGTGTTCCGGCCAGACCACAAACGGCGATCAGGGTTTCCAGAATTGACCAGGATTTGAAGGTTTCCGGAATAGACAGGTTGAAATACTCTTTGAAGATCCAGAATCCCGGATCATTCACATGAGAGAAAATCACGCTGCCTGCACCGGTGGCAATCACCATCAGTTCAGGGCTAACACCTGTGGTAGCAATAATCGGGGCCACAATGCCTGCCGTAGTCATCGCGGCAACCGTAGCAGAACCTAATGCCAAACGCAGTGCTGAAGCGACACCCCATGCCAATACCAGCGGTGAAATACCCGTACCATGCATCATGGCAGCGATGTATTTATCCACCCCGCTATCGACCAGCACTTGTTTAAATGCACCACCGCCACCGATGATCAGAATAATCATCGCTATCGCACTGATTGACTCGCTGATCGTCGCCATGACCTCTTTCATCTCTTTGCCACGTTGCAGGCCAAAGGTATAAATGGCAACTAATACCGACAACATAGTAGCAATCACCGGGTCACCGAAGAAACCGGTATAACCCAAAATGGCAGAACCGGATGGCAACGTCATTTTGGCAATGGCCTGAACCGCCATCAGAATAACGGGGATCAATGCGGTGAATACGCTGACGCCAAAGCCCGGCATCTCTGCTTCTGTAAATACTTTCGGATTGTATAAACCAGCAGGAATGGGTTTATCCATTTTTTTCAGTGTCATGGCAAACAGCGGACCAGAGATGATCACGGTTGGAATAGCCAAAATGATACCGTAGAGCAGGGTTTTCCCCATATCCGCGCCATAAATGCCAGCGATAGCAGTTGGCCCTGGATGTGGTGGCAAGAAACCGTGTGTCACAGACAAGGCCGCCGCCATTGGCACACCGATATAAAGCAAAGGAATACGGGCTGATGCAGCAATGGTAAACACCAGCGGGATCATCAGAACGAAGCCGACTTCATAGAACAGCGCGAAGCCCACCACAAAGCCGGTGATCACCACGGCCCACTGAATGCGTTTCACACCAAACCAGGCAATTAGCGTAGTAGCAATACGTTGTGCGCCACCACAATCCGCCATTAATTTGCCTAGCATGGCCCCAAATGCCAGCACCAATGCCAGACTGCCTAGCGTGCCGCCCACACCGGCTTTCACCGATTTCATCACGTCCGCAATAGGCATGCCTTCCATCAAACCAACGGCCAGAGCAACCAGGATCAATGACAAAAAACCATTCAGTTTAAAACGCAACATCAACAAGAGCAGCAGCGCTACCCCAACAGCAACAATAATTAACGGCATGATTGAACTCCTGTAAACGCGCTAGACACACACACTGAAAATGAGCTCAGGATGCACGTTGGCGGCGATATTGGCATAATGACGGTATCTGCAAACATAATTGTCTCTCGTGTAGTGATGGTTCGTTTTGAATTTGTGGCGCGCTTCACAAATCAACTTGTTACCGGTAACATGTTATCGGTAACATGATAAATTAAAAACCATCAATCACTGGCAATTATCAAATTTGAGACTGAGGTCAAATTATGGCAGGACAGAGCATTATTCTGATGGGCGTATCAGGTTGCGGTAAATCATCGGTCGGCGCTGCGTTGAGTCGCGCGTTGAATGCAAAATTCATTGATGGCGATGATCTTCATCCACGCGCCAACATCCAGAAGATGGCCAGTGGTAACCCGCTCAATGATGATGATCGGGCGCCGTGGCTGGAACGCCTGAGTGATGCGGCATACAGCCTGTGTCATAAAAATGAAACCGGCATCATTGTCTGTTCCGCGCTGAAGCGTCGTTATCGTGACCGTCTGCGCGAAGGTAATCCGACCATGCGCTTTATTTATCTGCATGGCAGTTACGAATTAATCGAAGCCCGCATGATGGCCCGCGCTGGTCATTTTATGCCCGCTGGTTTGCTAAAAAGCCAGTTTGAAGCGCTGGAAGAACCCAACGCTGAAGAATCAGATGTCTATCATGTCAATATTGATGGTGATTTAACCAATGTGGTCAACCGTTGCGTAGCCGCGTTACAGGGAGAATAACATGCATCCAGTGATCCAACAGGTAACAGACCGAATTCGTGAGCGTAGTGCCAGCCTCCGCGCTGATTACGTAGCTCGCATGCAAGCGCAGGCCGCTGCTGGACGCCCACGTGGCACACTGGCCTGCGGTAATCTGGCTCATGTGGTTGCAGCATGTTCGCATGCGCAAAAAAATACATTACTGGATATGACGCGCGTTAACGTCGGTATCGTCACCGCCTATAACGACCTGCTCAGTGCCCATCAGCCGTATGAACATTATCCAGAGCAGATCAAAGCGGTGCTGTCTGCTGCAGGTCACAGTGCTCAGGTCGCGGGTGGCGTTCCAGCCATGTGCGATGGTGTCACGCAAGGTCAGGCTGGCATGGATCTGTCGCTGTTCTCGCGCGACGTGATCGCGCAGTCCACTGCCGTCTCGCTCAGCCACAATGCATTTGATGCCACCTTACTGCTGGGGATCTGCGACAAGATCGCCCCCGGTCAGCTGATCGGCGCCCTCTCGTTTGGTCATCTGCCTACAGCCTTTGTGCCCGCCGGCCCGATGAGCACCGGCATCAGCAATGATGAAAAAACGCGGATTCGCCAGCAATATGCAGCGGGTGAACTCGGTCGTGATGCACTGCAACAGATGGAAAATCAGGCTTATCACAGCGCCGGAACTTGTACCTTCTATGGCACAGCCAACACTAACCAACTGGTATTCGAAGCGATGGGGTTGATGCTGCCCGGTTCAGCGTTTATTGCACCAAACAGCGAGCTGCGCCATGCACTGACTAACGAAGTCACCGCACTGATACCAACGCTGGTATCCGGCTCCACACAATATCGCCCGCTGTATAAACTGGTTGATGAAAAATCACTGGTGAATGGTCTGGTTGCGCTGCTGGCATCGGGTGGCAGTACCAATCACACCATGCACATGGTGGCGATTGCCCGTGCGGCAGGTCTGATTTTGACGTGGGATGATTTCCGCGATCTGTCGGATGTCGTGCCATTGCTGGCTAAGGTTTATCCGAATGGCCCGGCAGATATCAACGCTTTCCATCAGGCCGGTGGCGTTCCGTTGTTGTTACGTGGTTTAGCGAAGCGTGGTTTGTTACATATGGATACCACGCCACTGACTGGCAACATGGAAGATTATCTGCAACATCCGCTGCTTAACGACAAGCAACTGACATGGCAGCCAACAACTGTGAGTCAGGATAAAGCCGTACTCTCCGATGACGATGCCGTCTTTAATCAAACTGGTGGCTTGAAAGTGCTGTCGGGCAACTTAGGCCGTTGTGTCATGAAAGTCAGCGCAGTTGCCGAGCAATATCACTATATCGATGCGGAAGCGGCAGTGTTCGATTCTCAGCATGATGTGGAAAGTGCTTATAAAGCCGGAGAATTGAATCGTGACGCCATCATCGTCGTGCGTTTCAACGGCCCCGCCGCCAATGGTATGCCTGAGTTGCATAAGCTGATGCCGATCCTCGGGAATCTGCAAAAAGCCGGTCATAAAGTCGCGTTGGTGACTGACGGTCGTTTATCTGGAGCGTCCGGCAAGATCCCAGCGGCAATCCACGTGACACCGGAAGCTGCTAAAGGTGGACCGTTGGCACAACTGCAAAACGGCGATCGTATTCGTCTCGATGCCACCCATGGCACCTTGCATGTGCTCGACGATATTCGTCAACGCCTATTAGCCAAATCGAATCTGTCCGCACAACACCATGGTTTAGGCCGCGAGTTATTCGGATCATTCCGTCGCATTGTTTCCAGCGCGGAACAAGGTGCATCGATCTTATTTTCCGACAACGATTTTTAATGAAGGATAACAGCAACATGAATTGGACACTTTCTCCTGCTACCGTATTTGCCGCCTCACCGGTTGTACCCGTGATGGTGATTGACGATCTAGCGCATGCCGTACCAATGGCCAAAGCCTTGGCTGCGGGCGGTATTACTGTGTTTGAAATTACGCTGCGCACACCCGTTGCGTTAGATGCCATTCGCGCCATTCGTGAAGCGATGCCTGATGCGTTGGTGGGTGCTGGTACGATTCTGAATCCACAGCAATATGATGACGCCGTAGCAGCCGGTGCGCAGTTTATTATCTCTCCGGGCTTTACCGACAAATTGCTGGCTCATGCCGCAGCACATGCCGTGCCGTTGATCCCAGGTATCAGCACACCGTCAGAAGTAATGACGGCGTTAGATCTGGGTTACACGCATCTGAAATTCTTCCCAGCGGAAGCGAATGGCGGGGCACCGGCGCTACAAGCCATTTCAGCACCATTAGCACAGGTAAAATTCTGCCCAACCGGCGGTATTGGTCCGAAAAATGTGGCCGCTTATCTGGCACTGAAATGCGTTGCAACCGTTGGCGGCTCTTGGATGATCCCGGCAGATAAAGTCAAAGCCGGCGATTGGGCGGGAATTACTGCACTGTCAGCAGAAGCGGTTGCTCTGATCAACGGTCTGAAAGGGTAGCTCGTAGGCAAAATTAGGGGCTGTCAGATAGCCGAAAGTAATACTACGCCAGAGTGAAGACAGTGGTAGGTAATAAATAAGCGGACCGTCGGCGGCAAGGATGCCGCCGCCCGAGCGTCCATGGATGGATTTACAGCGAGTCCGTGTTTTATTACCTACCGCTGGCTTTAAAAACACAAAAAACTAAATACTCTGCCCCGCCGATAACTCAAAGCCCAAATCAATCACCGGCTCAGTTAAGGCCACCCCATTGATCCGCGCCAGTAATTGTTCAGCCGCTACACGACCTATCGCTTCTCGTGGGGTGATCACGCTGGCCAGTTTTGGCACCATCGCCTGACCAATATCATGACCATGGAAACCCGCTACCCCAATCTCATCAGGCACCGCGATCCCTTGTCGCTGACACTCAAAAATGGCCCCAACGGCTAAGTCATCGTTGGTACAGATCACACCATCCATATCCGGATAACGCATCCGTGCCTCCGATAACAATTTAGCACCCAGTGAAAATGATGATGCCGCATCAGTGGTCATCGTTAACGGCTCTAGCCCGTGCGCTTGCATCGCGGCGGCATAACCGTCCATCTTCAGTCGGGTTCGCACGTCCATCCGTGCGCCAAGATAGACAATCCGGCGATAACCTTTTTGCAGCATTAACTCCGTCATCGCATAACTGGCCGCCGCATTATCAAAACCAACAGCTTGTTCCACCACCGGCGAACGGGAATCCATCACCTCAATAACCGGAATACCCGCGGTTTGAATCATACGTAACGTACGTTCGGTGTGATAACTTTCCGATAAGATCAAACCATCAACATGATAAGACAGCAATGAAGCAATGCGCTCCTGCTCCACATCAGAGCTGTAACCGTAGTGCGCCAGCATGGTCTGATAACCCGCCGGTTCCGTGACCGACTCAATACCACGTATCACCTCCGCAAATACCTGATTGGTTAGCGATGGCAACAAAACGCCGATGGCTTTGCTTTTGGCGTTCGATAACAGATCCGGCGCCCGATTCGGAATATAGCCAAGCGTATCTAACGCGACTGCTATTTTTTCCTGCACAGCAGCAGAAACTAAAGCAGGATCTTTCAAATAGCGACTCACCGTCATTTTGGTAATTCCAACAAGATCGGCAACGTCCTGTAACGTAGGACGACGGGGTTTCTGACTCATTAACTTTATCCAATCGGGCAATGTTACAGTAACATAACAAACCCAAGCGGCTACCGCCATCAAGTTTACAGAAAACAAACGCCTCGTTTTGTTACGAAAAATTAACAAAACAGACTAACAAAGGTTATATTGTGATCCAGAGCGCAAAAATTTAGGTCTTAATATGAAACGAATAAATTTTCTCATCAGAACATTACTGGAATGGGCACAAAATATTGGTCTGATGATCATCGCTATTGCCAGTATGTTTGCGATAGGCACCGAAGTTATTTCGATGATCGGTTTGCAAAAAGTATCCTTGGCGGATTTGCTGCTGATGTTTATCTATCTGGAGGTGCTGGCCATGGTCTCGATGTATCTGGAATCTGGCAAAATGCCGATCCGTATTCCTCTTTACATTGCGATCGTTGCACTGGCACGTTACCTGATCCTCGACATGAAATCGATGGATGCCTGGCAGCTGGTTGGTGTATCAGCAAGTGCTTTCCTGCTGGCAGTAACAGTATTAGTGATCCGTTATGGTCATCTGCGTCTGCCTTATGAATCTGATGATAGCCACAATAAACATACAGACTCCTGATTATTCTCACCTCTCCGCACATATTCTGATAGGTTTTACCTATCAGAATATTATGTTTATTCAATTGGATATGCTCACCAGTTATGCTTAATATAAGAACATAGCGCAGGGACATTGCCTGCCGATGATTTAAATATCACAGACAACCAAGGAGTGAGTTATGTCACATCAAGTTATTGATATCGGTATTTCCGAAAATGATCGTCTGGAAATTGCCGCCGGCCTGTCCCGTTTTCTCGCCGACAGCTACACGCTTTATCTGAAAACACATTACTACCACTGGAACGTCACCGGCCCAATGTTCAATACATTGCACCTGATGTTCGAAACACAATATACCGAACTGTCACTGGCAGTTGATTTAATTGCAGAACGGATCCGTGCACTGGGCGTTTATGCGCCAGGCACTTATAAAGAATTTGCTAAATTAACCGTGATCCCAGAAGACACCAGTGTGCCGAAAGCGCAGGACATGATTAAAAATCTGGTTGCGGGTCAGGAAGCCGTTGTGCGTACTGCGCGTTCACTGTTCCCGGTGATTGAAAAAGCCAGTGATGAAGCATCAGCTGATCTACTGACGCAACGCATTCAGTTACACGAAAAAACCGCGTGGATGCTGCGCAGTTTGCTGGAATAACCGGTAAGGAATGAAACCCGGCCTTTATTAACTGATTCAGCAGGAGTATTCATGAATCAAGCTATCTGGGCCGGATTACTGGCCAGTTTTATTGCCGGCGGTATTGGTACCGCCGCCGGAGCCGGAGGGGTTTTTCTCTTCCGCAAACTCTCTGTGAAATTAGAAGATGCCTTACTCAGTATTGCCGCTGGCATCATGCTGGCGGCGACTTTCTTTTCATTGTTATTACCCGCGCTTGAACATGCTGAAGCGCTGACGCACGCCAAACTGCCTGCCGTGTTGCTGGTTAGTGCCGGCATATTACTTGGCGCCATCGGCCTTTGGTTTTTACACCAGCACTTGCCCCATGAACATTTCATTATCGGCAAAGATAATCAAATGAGCACCAAAATGCGCAAGATCTGGTTGTTTGTCATGGCCATTACACTGCACAACTTTCCGGAAGGAATGGCCGTTGGGGTTGCGTTTGCCGGCAGTGACACATCGAATGCGATCACACTGGCAACCGGCATCGGTTTACAAAATCTGCCCGAAGGTCTGGCGGTAGCCGCCTCTTTACTGGCCATTAACTATAGCCGCCGCTTTGCATTTATTATCGCCGCACTGACCGGGCTGGTCGAGCCGATTGGCGGATTGATTGGTGCCTCTTTAGGCATCATCTCTGTGGCTATGCTGCCCTGCATGCTGGGGTTGGCTGCTGGTGCCATGCTGTTTGTTATCAGTCATGAAATCATCCCGGAAACTCATCGGCGGGGTTATGAACATCTGGCCACATTCTCACTGATTGGCGGCTTTGTGTTGATGATGTTACTAGATGCAACCCTCAGCTAAACCCATTCAAAGCTGGCACTGTTCTCGCAAAGGTCACATGTTTGATGTGCCAGCCATCTCTTTGTTATAACTTTATTGTCTGTTTTAGCGCATTTTTGCTGATACATGACATCATCTGTTTGTTCCGGCTGGCAGGCTCGCTTACTTGTACCTATGAGGAGTGTTTTATGCCCTGCAGCTGTAAACAGAAAAAAAATGCCCCAGCCGTTGCTACAACAGATCGGTATGTCACCTTTGATGGTATTGATTGTGATGGTAATGCCCGCTTGTTGATGTCTTATATCCGCAAACACATTGATCTGCCGGAAAAGACCAATAAATTCTGGGAATATTTTAAGCAAAAAGCACTCGGCGGAAATGGGCCGAAACCCGACGATCTGTTTTTAATTCACAGCAATCTTAATCAGATCAGAGAGTTGTTTGAATTGTACGAAGATGATGAAGCACTAGCATTACTGGATATAGTCGAAATCGAATGCTGCTAAACAATAACAGAGCCCCTTATCGGGGCTCTGCTTTTAATCTTAATTTTCGCCGTTATACAGCTCTAAATCCGCAGTGGCTTCACTCCACTCGCGATCAGCTTTGGCATCGTCATTACGCAGGTTGTTCAGGAATGCCAGGTAATCATCATTGATATCGCCAGTAATGTATTTACCATTAAAGACCGACGTTTCAAATTGTTTGATTTCCGGGTTGCATTCACGAACCGCAGCTTCCAAATCGCTTAAGTCTTGGAAAATCAAACCATCAGCACGGATCAGCTGACAGATCTCATTCACTTCACGACCATAAGCAATCAGTTCGCTGGCTACTGGCATGTCGATACCGTACACGTTCGGGAAACGAATTTCCGGTGCCGCTGAGGCAAAGTAAACTTTCTCTGCTCCGGCTTCACGCGCCATATCCACGATTTGAGCTGAAGTGGTACCACGAACAATCGAGTCATCCACCAGCAGCACACTCTTTCCTTTGAATTCAGAAGAGATCGCATTTAGCTTGTTACGCACTGATTTTTTACGCTGGGTCTGACCCGGCATGATAAAGGTACGACCGATATAACGGTTCTTCACAAAACCCTGACGGTATGGTTTGTTCAGCTTCTGCGCAATTTCCAAGGCGATATCACAAGAAGTTTCCGGGATCGGGATAACTACATCGATATCCAGATCTTTCCAGTCGCGCGCAATTTTATCGCCCAGCTTCTGACCCATATGCACGCGAGCAGCATACACAGAAACTTTGTCGATGAACGAATCAGGACGAGCAAAATAAACGTATTCGAAAATACATGGGCAATGATCCGGATTATGCGCACACTGTTTGGTCGACAGTTCGCCTTTCGCAGAAATGTACACCGCTTCACCCGGTGCCACGTCGCGCATCACTTCAAAGCCTTGTACATCCAACGCCACGCTTTCAGAAGCGACCATATATTCGTAACGGCCACTTTCCTCAGATGCACGACGGCCCAGCACCAACGGGCGAATGCCGTTTGGATCGCGGAACGCCAGCAGACCATGACCAATGATCACAGCTACCACCGCGTAAGCACCGCGGATCTGCGCATGTACACGGCTGACCGCAGCAAACACTTCTTCCGCAGATAAATCGGTACCTACTGTTTTATCCAGCTCATAAGCAAAGGTATTCAGCAGAACTTCAGAATCCGAGGTCGTATTGATGTGACGGCGAGTTTGTTGGGTTTGCAAATCGCGCAGTTCTTTAGCATTGGTCAGGTTACCGTTATGGGCCAGCGCAATACCAAATGGAGAGTTGACGTAAAATGGCTGTGCTTCTGCGGCACTGGAACTACCGGCAGTCGGATAACGAACATGGCCGATACCGATATTGCCTTTCAGACGTTGCATATGACGTGTTTCGAATACGTCTTTCACGAGGCCATTGGCTTTACGCTGCTTGAACGTGTTATCACTGATAGTCACGATCCCTGCGGCGTCCTGCCCGCGGTGTTGTAACACCGTCAGTGAATCATATAAGGCCTGGTTGACAGGGCTGGTGCCAACAATGCCGACAATACCACACATCTCTTCTCTTCCTCGAAATGCCAATAATCACTTAATAAAACTTGATGAGTGTTTCATGAACTCAAAGAACCAGTTCACCACTACACCAAATTCTGGAATAAGTATGGATTGCTTCCACCAGATTGCATCATGAGCACTGGTAAAAGTATCCATAAAGAACAGCAACGCACTAACAATTAATACGCCACGAATTGCGCCAAAACAAATACCAAGCACTCGATCAGTACCCGATAATCCCGTCTTATTCACCAGCACACTAACAACATAGTTAACGATGGCACCCACAATCAGTGTTGCCACGAACAGCACGGCAATCGCCATACCATTACGAACCATGCTATCGGAAACAGAGGTGAAATAGACGGCTAGATCGCCAAAGAAACGACTGGCGACAAAAAAAGCAGCAAACCAGGTGACGAGAGAAAGGGCTTCTTTAACGAAACCGCGGATCAGACTGATCAGGGATGATAAACCAATCACCGCCAGAATTGCATAATCAATCCAGACCACATGAACTCCCTGTACTCACTAAACTGGCGCGCATTTTAACAGAGAGCATGAGGCATTGCTTGCAAAATATGGTGAAGTAGAAAGCAGCAATAAAATTGTCATACACCCGCGTTAGCATGACCGCCATCACACTATTCAGTCAGGAATGATCATAGTGACTACCGAACTCGATGTCATCTTGGCGCGATGTCAGATCCAAACTTTATTTCAGCCTATTTTTGATAATGTACAACGTCAGGTGCTTGGTTATGAGGCATTAAGTCGTGGGCCATCGGATAGTTTGTTGCATTCGCCTTTGGAATTATTTCGTCAATCAGAGTTGGAAGGACGACAAGCCGAACTTGAACTGCTTTGTCTTTCATCGGCAATGAAACGCTTTGTCGCACAACAATTGAATGGCAAACTATTCGTCAATATTTCCCCTTCGGTATTGCTCACACTGGGTATTGCGCCTCTGTTACAAGCAACTCAACAAGCTCGCCTATCGCCAAGCTTAGTGGTTATTGAATTAACTGAAAATCACCCTGCTGCCTCTGGTGACGATATTATCGAGATGGTGAAGTCATTAAAAGAAAATGGCTTTATGGTCGCGATTGATGATTTAGGTGCTGGCAATTCAGGGCTGCGTTTATGGTCAGAATTACGCCCGGATTTCGTGAAATTGGATATCTATTTTGCCGCCAACATTGACAGCGATGGCACTAAACGTCAGTTCGTCGCCAGTCTGTGTGATCTGGCCGGTAAACTCGGCTGCAAGATGATTTTGGAAGGTGTTGAGCGCAAAGAGGAATATCAGGTCGCCCGCCAAATTGGCATTCAGTATTGTCAGGGTTATCTGTTTGGCAAACCAGCCGCTACCCCCGCACCATTTCCGGCAGAACTGTTGGTCGACGGTGAAGAATCTCGTCAGGCAACAGCCCCCTTACGTGAATTAGTGGTTCAAATCCCGCCGATTTCTCCCGATGTGAATGGCATGAATGCCATGGAGTTGTTTCGTAAACAACCCGACGCTAACTGCTACCCAGTGTTAGATGCGCAAGGTACACCACTAGGTATCTTGAAACGCCATACATTACTGCGTCATTTTGCCGAGCAATTTGGCCATTCATTGTATGCCAAAGCACCTGTCGCTAAGTTGATGGATAAACCCATCATGGTCGATGTGAATCAATCTTTACTGAAAGTCAGCCAATTACTCGTCGAACATGAAGAAGAAGAGGAATTAGACGCTTGGTTCATTATTTGCGAAGACGGCAAATATCTGGGTCTGGGCCGCTTACGCGATCTGATGCGTAAACTGACCCAATATAAGCTCACCATGGCGCGTTATGCTAATCCACTCACGCTGTTGCCCGGCAATGTGCCGATCCAGCGGGCGATTGAAAAAGGCTTACAAGAAAACAAGCCATTCCTGCTAGCATATTGTGATCTGAACGATTTCAAACCCTACAATGATGTTTGCGGCTATGAACGCGGCGATATGATGATCAAGCTGGTAGCCCGATTATTACGGCAGTATTTTGGTAAGCCACATAATTTCATCGGACATCTGGGTGGCGACGATTTTATCTTGTTGTTACAACAGGATGAATGGATTACGCCCGTTAAAGAACTGCAGTCAGAGTTCCGTCGGCAACGCCTGCATTACTATCGCAACGAGGATATCGTCAACAATGGTATCTACAGTAAAGATCGGGACGGTAATCCGCGTAAATTTCCCTTGGTAGATTTATCGGTCGGGATCTTTCCCTACACACCCGATCTGTCGCTGACTGCCAGTCAGGTTAGCACCACGTTAAGTACGGCCAAACACCGTGCAAAAGGAACACCAGGTCACCTTTATTGTCTCGATAATCAACGTTTTGATTTTTCTGCTGTATCAGAGCAAGAATGTTCGGTGCCTGAGTTTTGTTGTTCAGTGGCCGGATGATGAATTCTGTTTCGCCTGCTGTAACATTTCCAGTAATTTTGGCTGCTGCTCATGCGCAATACGCTGACCAATATTGACGGTTTCTTCCTGCAACAACGGCGAATAACGCAGATATTTTTGTCCAGTTGCGGTGCGGAAAAACAGGATCATCTGCCGGATCTCAGCTTCTGTAAAATGGGCATGGTAACTTGCCGCCAACTCAGTTCGCATACGCGCCCAGGTCAGATATTCCTTGCCCCATTTCTGCACCACTGGCTGATAACGCGCCAGCTCCGGTTGCTGACGGATCATCTTATTCAATACCTGATGGCTGAGCAGATTAAATTGCTGCTTGCCACCCATCAGATCGGCCAGTGTCAGCGCACTGTCTTCGGTAGCAGCCCACACACTCACGTTAAAAAAACTGACTAACAGCAGCAAGCGGTTGATCCATGTACGCATGTTAATGTCCTATCTGATTAACAACCCATCTGAATACCGCCTGCCAGCATAGCGCCCATTAACGGGCGCGTGAAGCCCCACCACCTTGCTGGCGTTGGCTAGCCGCTGGGCGACGCGCCGCCGGTTTTCCACCCGCAGATGGTTTACCTTGTGCCGATTTGCCTTGCCCTGATTTTCCCTGAGCTGGCTTACCCTGTACGGCAGTTCCCGCAACAGGTTTCGCCAATACCGGTTTCTTATTACTCGCAGGACGTTTACTGCTCGCCGCCGGTTTCGGTTTGTTACTTTCTTCCGGTGAGCGACGTTGCTGCTCCATCGGTAAATGACGTGTCAGTGCGATCTGTCCAGTTTTCTGCATTGTGGCCAACTTGCGCTGACGGCTTGGTGTTTTGCTCTCTTCTGGGATCAAACAACCCGGCCCTTTACCAATCAGATGACCCCAACCGCGTGCCATGAACTCCTCTCGCAGTTTTGGCCAGTTAGCCGGGTCGTGATAACGCAACACCGCTTTATGAAAACGACGACGGATCTCGCCTTTCGCGACAAACATTTTATCCGACTTGTAATCGACCTTATGCAGCGGATCCAGCTCGGTGTAATACATGGTCGTCGCGTTCGCCAACGGCGATGGATAGAAGTTTTGCACCTGATCCAGACGGAAATTATTTTGCTTCAACCACAAGGCCAGATTCACCATGTCTTCATCGGTGGTGCCTGGATGGGCGGCAATAAAGTAAGGGATCAGGAACTGCTCTTTTCCGGCTTCCTTGGAATATTTATCAAACAACTCTTTGAATTTGTAATAGCTGCCCATACCCGGCTTCATCATCTTCGATAATGGGCCTTCTTCGGTATGTTCCGGGGCGATTTTCAGATAACCACCCACATGGTGTTTCACCAATTCACGCACATAACGCGGATCTTGCACCGCTAAATCGTAACGCACACCAGACGCAATCAGGATCTTCTTGATACCTTTCAGATCACGCGCTTTGCGGTACAACTCAATCGTTGGCGTGTGGTCGGTGTCCATATGCGGGCAGATGCTTGGGAACACGCACGAGGCTCGACGGCAGGTTTCTTCCGCGCGTGGGCTCTTACAGCGCAGCTTATACATGTTGGCAGTCGGGCCACCCAGATCGGAAATAACGCCGGTAAAACCTGGGACCTTATCGCGGATCTCTTCAATCTCAGTCAGGATCGATTCATGGGAACGACTCTGGATCTGACGGCCTTCATGTTCGGTAATCGAACAAAATGAACAACCACCAAAACAACCACGCATGATGTTCACGGAGGTTTTGATCATGTCATAAGCCGGAATTTTCGCGCCTTTATACGCCGGATGCGGCACACGTTGATAAGGCAAGGCAAACACCCAATCCATCTCTTCGGTATTCAGCGGTAATGCAGGCGGGTTCACCCACAGCGTTTTATCGCCATGTTGTTGCAATAGCGCACGCGCACAACCCGGATTGGTCTCATGATGTAGAATGCGTGAGGTGTGGGCATATAACACACGATCTGCTTTTACTTTTTCATACGAAGGCAGCAGCACATAGGTTTTTTCCCATGGCTTGGGTTTCGGTGGCTGCACAACAACCGCTTTCGGTTTTTCCGGCTCAACGACTGCATCGGTTGCGCAAGGCGCATTTTCCATATATGGATTCGGGATCGGATCGATATGACCAATTTGGTCTAACCGCGAAGAGTCGACGCCTTTCCATTCCGGCAGTGGCCCTTTTCTGATCACCGCAGTGCCGCGAATATCCTGCATATCAGCCACGGTTTCGCCGCGGGCAAAACGATGCGCAATTTCAGTTAACGGACGCTCAGCATTGCCGAACACCAGCAGATCGGCTTTGGCATCCACCAGCACCGAGCGGCGGATCGTTTCCGACCAGTAATCGTAATGACCAATACGGCGCAACGAGGCTTCAATGCCCCCTAACACCACCGGTACATCTTTATAGGCTTCTTTACAGCGCTGAGAATAAACCAGCGTGGCGCGATCAGGGCGCTTACCACCTTCATTATTTGGCGTATAAGCATCATCATGACGTAATTTTTTATCAGCGGTATAACGGTTGATCATCGAATCCATGTTACCGGCACTGACGCCGAAAAACAGATTCGGTTTGCCCAGTTTCATGAAATCGTTTTTATTGTTCCAGTCCGGCTGACAAATCAAGCCAACGCGGAATCCCTGTGCTTCCAGAAAACGGCCAACAATCGCCATACCGAAACTCGGATGATCGACATAAGCATCGCCGCAGACCACGATAATATCGCAGCTGTCCCAACCGAGTTGATCCATCTCACTGCGGGACATTGGCAGAAAGGGCGCAGGCCCAAAGCATTCCGCCCAATATTTCGGATAATCAAACAGTAAGGTTTCTGGCTGGGTCATGTTCTATTTACATCACAGAGAAAAATGGCGGCGGATTATAGCCCGTCAAATCCGCCTTGGCGATGGTTATTTTTTAACCATGTAGAGTGCGAGGATATTACTGCCGTATTATTTGACCGATATCGGAAGCACCGAAAATTCAGCCCACAGCGGGTTATGATCTGATGCGTGAGTGGCTTTATTCCCTGAATTTTTTAGCTGTAATTTGCGGTAAAAAATATGGTCTACCGGCTTTGACATAACTAAGACACGTAAATCAGAATTCGGTACAGCTTCTTCAAAACCACTCTGTTTAACCAGAGTAAGCAGATAATCAGATCGTTTATTCCCCCAGGTTGCAAAGTCACCGGCCAGAATAACCGGCCCAGGATAACCTTTTGCCAACAGGAATAAACGCCCCATCTGACGACGATATGCGGCCATCGCCAGTTCAAAATTAACGCCATGCACATTGATCACCAATAAAGGATAATTACTGTCCGCCAAAGGATACAGCGTCAGCAAGGCCGATTTTGGCAGACGGCTGACCGGTTCTAATTCCCGCAATGCGCAATTATATAATGCGGCTACGGGTGCAGCATTTAACACACCAATCGCCTCACCCTCTAGTCTGAAAGCCTGAATTTGCTGCCAGTTAAAATGCGCTTGCAGCAGTAATTGACTCAATGCCGGACGTTCCACCGCTTCCTGCAGCAACAATAAATCATTTTGCTGTGCCGATGTTTTCAGCTCCTGTTGCCAGTTAGCCCGCTGAAATTTATTTAAATTCCATGTAGTTAAGCGAAAAGAGGATTTCAAACCATCCGTTTGTTGGCGCGTAGCCGGAATGACTGCCGGACAGCGATCAATCAGACGAGTCCCAACATTGGTAGACAAGGTTTCCTGCGATGGGATCTCCAGGCATCCGCCCAACAACACCGCAATGATGATACTCACAAAAACAGGAACTCTCATTGCTCACCTGCTGTGGCTTGCTGCAACCAGGCTAAAAGATCGCGTACCTGATAGTGATAACCTAATTCAGTTTCTACTTTATCCGCATCGATCACTTTGCCATCATTGTTCATGTCACTAAAAATCGGCAGTGGTAACCCGGCCAACTGGCAGGCCTGCTGATAAAACTCCGCGCGGGTTGGATGATCGGGTGACGCCAGATTAAAGATGCCGCAGCGTGACTGCGCCAGTAATGCCATGATGGTGCCAATGACATCGGACTGATGCACCAGATTCACTGCCCGGCCACCGGCATCCAGCGTTTTACCACTGAGAAAACGCCCCGGATAACGATGAGGGCCAATGAGACCGGCTGGACGTAAGATATTCCAGCAGAGGAATCCGGCTTGTTGCACACATAGCTCAACTTGCACCAGCGTAGCCGCCTGCGCCGTTTCAGGCATTAGTGGTGTAGCTTCGTCACAACGCCCTGCTCTGCCATAGACAGAGGTTGAGCTGATATAAATCAGATGTTGCACGCCACGTTGTTTAGCTTGTAACACCAACGACTGTAATGCTTCAAAATAACGACTGAGTTTTCCGGGCGGAATGGTGATGATCATCAACGGAGCGAATAAAGAATCAGGCAAGACAGCCTGTTCATCTACCTGCCAGCAGTGCACATCGATCTCAGGCATTTCTGTGGTTAACTGCTGTTTTTTCACCATGCTGGTAACCGAACCACGCACGCGATAACCACTGGCAGCTAATTGCTTTGCCAGTGGCCCCCCCAGCCAGCCGAGACCAATAATGGATATATCGCGAGTCATGCTGGCTCCTTGCTTAGTTAGTAACGTAGGCGGCGTTCGCTTTCACTGAGAAAGTCGACCGGCTGGTTCAGACGTTCCTGATAAATGGCATTAAAGACCATCACGTTCTGCACGTAATTACGGGTTTCTTTGTACGGAATATTTTCCACCCACAAATCGACCGGCTGCCCTGTACTTTCACGACGCCATTTGCGCACACGTCCCGGTCCGGCATTGTATGCCGCCGCCGCCAGCACACGATTACCGTCGTATTGATCCAACAGACCTTTGATGTAAGCACTCCCCAAACGCACATTGGTGTCCGCATTCGTCAATGCATTCGGGGATGGAGGGATTTCACCTAGTTTCTGTGCAGTATGCGCGGCAGTTGCTGGCATCAGTTGCATCAGACCGGAAGCTCCCACGGGTGATTGTGCACGTTCGTACATCGCACTTTCCTGGCGGGCCAGCGCATACAGCAGACTGGCATCGACATCACGGGCCTTGGCATAACGAGAGAACATCGACTGTTTCGGCGTCGGGAAACGCAAAGCCAGCGCATTTTTTGCTTTCGCCCGGATGCTGGCCTGAATACCTAAATGCGCCCAGCCACGCTGCTGCGCTACCAAACCTAACTGCAGTTTGTTTTCGTAACGGGATTGATCCAGCAAAAACAACCATTCATTACGCGCCATGCCGGTTTCATCCAGCGCAATCAATTCTTCAATCCGTAATAAAGCTGGCCATAATCGCACCGCTTCCTGCCAGTTATATTCCGGCTGTAAGATCTCTTCGGTAATACGGATCGGCATACCTGACTGAATAGCCGCCATAAACCCGTAATAGCTGCGATCATAACTGGCTTGCTGGAACAGCGCTTTGGCATGCGCTTTATTGCCCAATTGTTGTTCAGCCCGAGCCAGCCAATATGACCAGTGGATATCATCCCGACCGGCACGCGGCATCAGGTTGATCCATTTTTTGATACCGCGCCAATCCATCTCAGCCAACGCCAGACGCACGCGTAATTCCAGCAGAGAGTTATCGCGTAATTGCAACAGGCTGTTATCCAGCCAGGAACGCGACGTTTTGATCCGCTCTAACATCATGTCACGGGCGATCTGCGTTTTGACTGACACCAGATCTGCCTCGCTTAACTGATAACGCGCTTTCACGCCCAGATAACGCGCCAGTACCGCTTCGGTACTGTGATCGGCCCAGCGCTGTAGTGCCAGACTGGCAATTTCGCGGGTTCGGGCATCACTGGCGACAGGCAATAATGTTTCTACTTTTTCCGGCTGTGCATACACAGAAATCAGCTTACTGGCGTAAAAAATATTATTACTGCTCGTCATTTGCTGTAACAGATGGTTCATCAGACGAGGCTCATCCGCTTTAAACGCCAGCACCATCCGCTTCCAGATATCGTCTTCTGTCATGCCCCCGGCTTGTTGCCACAACGAAAATAAGCTGTCACAGGTTGCCGGACGAGAATGGCCATAAAACCAAATTTTACGTGCAAATTCGATGGCTTTATCCGTTTGTCCGGTTTGATATTGCGCCATATGCCAGGCACAGCGCAATGTCATCGATTGCGGTTCATTGGGTTGTAGTTGCAGATATTCCTGCCACATGTTGTTCTGCATCAGCAGATAGGCATAGCTTTCTGTCAGACGGCTGGCCAGATAACTTTGGGGATATTGGGCAGCAAAACGCTGCACTTCACTCAGTCGGCTGATATCAGGCTGATAAGAGAGCGCGTAATAATCCAGATAAGGTAACAGCGGATAATCCGCCAATTCTTCTTTGGCTGACGAAAGAGAGCTGAAATTACCCGCTTTAAGCAGCGGTAACATAGCAGTAAAACGGTTGCGCTCAGCGGTTAAAGAAGACGATGCCATGACATTAAATGCCATCAATCCGCTGAGTAACAGCACAACTATTCGCGTTTTCATGACGATGCAATCCATCCCGGGTATCAACAACAGCACAACTCCGGCTGTAACCGGAAGATTATAAACACAGCGTCAGGGTGCTGACAGCGAATTTACTGCTGACTGGCAGACTTATTTCTTATTGAGGTAATCTGTGGCATAGGTAGCCATCACATCTGCCGGTAATGGCTTACTCGCCAGATACCCTTGATAGAAATGGCAAGATTGCTGTTTCAGGAACTGAAGTTGCTGGCGGGTTTCCACCCCTTCCGCCGTCACATTGAAGCCCAGATGACGCGCCATCGCTAATACCGCCTCAGCAATGGCCATATTGCTGACATCATTCGGAATGCCTTTGATGAAGGTGCGGTCAATTTTGAGTTCGTTGACCGGCAAGCGGGTCAGATAACCTAATGAAGAATATCCGGTACCAAAATCGTCGATAGAAAAACTGATGCCTATCGATTTCAGTTCCGTCATCTTTTGGATGGTATCTTCCAGCCCTTCCAACACCACCGATTCGGTAATTTCCAAATTTAGCGCTTCCGGTAACATGCCGGTTTTATCCAACACCTCATACACGCGTTCAGTAAACTTAGCGTGATGAAACTGTTTTGCACTGACGTTGACCGACAATTGTGGCAGCTTAATATTATTGGAATGCCAATACATATATTGATGGCATGCCTCTTCCATCACCCACTGGCCAATATCAATAATCAGGTCTGTCTCTTCGGCAATAGGAATAAACTCGACTGGGCTTATCATGGCACCGCCCGGCACTTGCCAGCGGATCAAGGCTTCCGCCCCAATCAACTCACCGGTGGCAACCATGTGCTGTGGCTGATAATGCAAAGAAAGCTCGTGATTACGTAACGCATCACGCAATTGATTATGAATTCGCAGGCGTTTATCCACTTTACGCTGCATAGCGGCATCAAATGCACGCACCGTACTACGGCCATCCGCTTTCGCCTGATACATGGCGGTATCAGCCTGTTTCAGCAAATCGGCAGGTGTTTGATTTCGGGTTGGGTATAAGGTTACTCCCACACTCGCGCCCAGATGTAGCACTTGCCCGTCATAGTAATAAGGTGCAGAGACCGCTTCAATTATTTGCTCGGCAAGCAGCATGGCATGCATTTCTGCCTGTGGCGGATTGCAGGATAACCCTGGTAATAATGCAACAAATTCATCGCCACCCAAACGAGCCAGTTCATCATTTTTAGTGAAAAACGGTTTGAGTCGTTCCGCAACTTGCTGTAACACCCAATCGCCAGCAGCGTGACCCAGCGAATCATTGATATCTTTGAAATGATCCAGATCGATAAACAACAAAGCGCCAACTTCATCCTGCGCTTTGGCTTGTTCAAACAGAACACTGACCTGCTCCAGCAAACGACGGCGATTCGCTAAGCCGGTTAGTTCATCATAGTAAGCCAGCGCCTGAATACGCTGACTGCTACGTACCCGCTCAGTGAGATCATCAATACTGATCACATAGTGGCTGAGTCGGTTGACTTCATCCTGAACTGGCGTCCAGGTTTCCCACTGCGGGTAAAGCTCACCATTAAGCCGTTTGCGTTCCATCTCGCCACGCCAGTGCAGCCCTTTTAACAGCGCACCAGCCTGCGGTTCCGATAAATTCCAGATCTCTTTACCTAATTCACAACCGATCGCCTGTTCAGCATTGATCCCTGTTATCTCAGTGAATGCCTGGTTAACCCGCATGATGGTTAAGGTCGGATCCGTGATGATACAGCCTTTATTCGTATCAAAAGCAACGGAGGAAAGACGCAGTTCTGATTCCGCTTGATAACGGATCAGTTCCGCCTCAATACGGATCAGTAATGGCTGTAATGCTCTGACTAATTCATGAGGATCAGGATGATGATCGATAAAGGTAAAAGCTAAATGACCAAGAATGCGCTGCTGATTTTGTCGCAATGGCACAGCAATCAGCCAGTCAGGCGAATTCAGCATCGTCGCCGGGACATCAGGCATAGACTGGATGATCCAATCATCGACCAGATAAAGCAGACGACAGCTACTGTCCTGTAAGGGATAGCGATGATGTTCTAACGCAATCGTGGCACCACAACCAGCAATGATCCGCACCGATGCGGCGCCGTGTCCGACTTGTAATAACTCACCAATCCAAACGGCATCTGCACCAATTTCCGTCGCCAGTTGCGCGACTAATTCGGTAAAAAAGAGCCGTCCCGTTTTGGTCGCCAATTGATAGGTAAGTTTATGTAGACGTTGTTGCCATAACAGGTGTCGCCAGGCCACCGCATCAGGTTGCAGCATGAGTAAAGCTTGTTCAGCTAACGCGACAAAATGATTAACTAAGGCACGAGTATTTACTGGCCACTCATGATCTTGTTCTTTTCTACAAACTAACATCCCTTGCGTATCATCATCACAAACTACTCGCGCCATAATAATATCGACAGGTTCATGACCAATTGGCGTATTTCGCAGTCGGGCATCCAGATGAGCATTGGGAAATTCTAAAACAGGGGCATGGTTAAACGCGTCAGACAACGCAGATATTGCGTCAATCGGAATGGAAAGACCGATTCGCTCAGGATGAGGGATATCCTGCAGACAAATGACTTCATTGCGGGCAGGATGCAGCAGCCAGAAAGTCACTTTTCCGGCATGTAATAGGGTCTGCATCATTTGACATAGCTGGTGAATATGCGTTTCAAAAGCAGCTACCGACAAACTATCCGCATTTTTATGAGATAACAGACTTGAAAACGGGGCGGATAACATCATGTTCGCTTTATAGCCTGCTCATATACGATTTAGCACTGGAACTAATGCATAGCACTAGTCACTTCATTCAATAAACTATGACATAGATACTCTTTATCTGGCAAGCCCGCACACCGCCTGCGATGCGCAGGGATCACACATTAGCAAATCCTCACATTACGAGCTTCATTTAGACGATCTCTGTCACAGATTTACTTACTCAAAACACTATCCTTAACACGTGGGTTGTAGAAACAAAGCAGGAGGATGCGAATATGCTGATCGAAATTACCAGCAAAATTATTGATGTAACCCCATCCATCCGCGAGTGTATCGCTTCTAAATTTGAGAAGCTGGAACGCATGCAGATACCAATGATTTCTCCACATGTGTATGTTGGCAAGGAAGGTGAACATTACGTTGTAGAAGCTAGAATTCAAATCCCTTTTGGCAAACTGTTTGCCGAAGCGGAGCACTCTGATCTTTATGCGGCAATTAATGCTTTAGAGCAAAAACTGGAACGTCAGATCATTCGACACATTCATCGTCCAGATGCGCGCCGCAGCAGACAAGTACAACGCCAAAGTTCAATGGCTGCAATGTTCTGATTTTTTTTCTCTGAAGTACCCAACGCGCCGCTCACGGCGCGTTTTTTATTGCTGTAGATATACTGTTTCAAACTTCTGTAATTCCAAGAGCCAGATACAAATGCTGACGTAACGCGTGATATTGCGCTTCAGAACGCAGCAACAACATTTTTTCGCACCACAACAGGCTGACCAGATCAACAACTACCAGCATTTGGATGACCCGATTAAGATCACAACATCCGCCCGCAGCCTGATAGCTGTTAACTAATGTTTGTTGCTGACTCAGATCAAACTGACCAGCACGGCAGATCCCGGCCAATTCAAACGCCGGATCGCCCAACGCCGCATATTCCCAATCAACTAACCACGGTTTCGTGCCCAGCAAATTAGTTGGGTTAATATCGTTGTGGCAAAACACGGGGGATATAACCGGCAGCGCACGCAACAAAGCTTGTTGTTGCTCAATTCGCTGGCGTACGGTTTGAGATAACGATGGTAAACCAGCCATCAATTGCTGCAGGTAATCAGCCAGATCTAAAATTTTTAACCGAGCAGGAATAGCGTGTATTTGTGCAGCCAATTGACCCAATTGGGTGATGCCAGCTGCCGATGAAAAATACTCCATTTGCCAAGATGGTTCATCACGCCACGCCAGAATCAGTTGCTGCCCATCTGCCGAGTGATAATGGATTTTCGGTAATAGCCCCGCCGCTTCTGCGAGCAACAGCGCCTGACGTTCTTGTGCTCTATCGATGAACAAGCTCTCTGACTGAGCAATGCCCTGTCGATAGAAATAGTTGGTATGCTGAAGTTGCAGACGGTAGGTGTAATTAGTCAGCCCTTGCGCCAATAACTCCGCGTCTGCCTGATGATAAGGAGCCGGTAACGGGAGCATATTTGCCAACAAATGATTATTTGCGAACAGATTGTTTGTCTGTAAACAGCAACTCACCCGATTTCAGATCCATCATATTGGTGGTCAATTGATAGGTTCGGCTCTTCTTAACCCGGCTGACATTTCCGTATAACATCAAATCAGCGCCGGTTTGTTTTCCCAACTGCACCGCGGTAGAAGGGTTGAGCGCACCGTCACTTTGCTGATATTCCAGTGATTGCTGAAAGGCTGCATTTTTTTCTAGTGGGATCAATTTAAAACGCCCCGAACGTGCCAGTTCAGTGTGCAAAACCTTCGTCATTTTAGCCGTGTCTAAGGTCGAACCCGTGCTATTGCGGATCATATCGACATATAAGGTCGGTGACTTTCCAAGCTCCGCTTTATCACTGCGTTTGATCACCGCAGCCGCAGTGCGTTTCGCTAACGCTTGCAGCTCCAGTGGACGCACAGGCTGTGTTACGCCTGCAGACCCGGTAGTCACCGATTGACCAGCAGGGCTTTTGCCAGCGGGTTTATATAATGTGGTATTACAACCCGTTAGCAGAAAAGCCACCAGCCATAACAGCCAGTGGGGTTGCCGGACACGATATTGCGTTAATGCCATCATCATGCGTCAGCCTGAACCAGGCGGCCAATACGTTTACCACCCAACAAATGCATGTGCAAATGGAAAACTTCCTGCCCACCATCACGATTGCAGTTCACCACTAAACGATAACCGGATTCGTCGATACCTTCTTCGGCAGCCAATTTGCGGGCCACGGTAAATAAACGCCCTAATGCGACTTCATCTTCTGTCGTGACATCGTTAACGGTTGGGATAAGTTTGTTCGGGATGATCAGAATATGCGTGGGTGCCTGTGGATGAATATCGCGGAATGCGCTCACCAAATCATCTTGATACAACAACTGCGCAGGAATTTCCTGGCGGATGATTTTACTGAAAATTGTTTCTTCGGCCATGATGCATCCTTAGTCTGACAAAGATAAAAGAGAAAAAGCTGCGCCTATTCTGGCACAGCCTTTTGTTCAATACAGTCGAAAATAGCTTAACGAGTTCAAAGTGCTTCGATAGCGCCTTTCCCTACCCCTTCATAAGCCACCACTTTCAATGTTTTTTCACCGACTTGTGGTTTTAGATGATGCGCAATGTAGGTTGCTAATAATTCCACTGTAGTATCGGTATCAATTATTTCGCAACTTTCCATCGGGATCGCCAGCTGAAAATCGCCCTGTGCCGACGTGTAGCGGAAACCATAATGTTGCGGGCTCGCCAGTTCCAGACCGGTTGGGCTCAATTCTAATTCGGTCACGGGTACCAGATCTTCTTTAGTTCCAAGATAAATATCCTGCCAACGGGTGGCCCAATATTGTTCCAACGCATGATCACGAACATCATCAACCCACAACTCAATCATCGAACGATGGCCATGTGCGATGCGCTGACAATTACCATCATGTTTCTTCAAGCCATGCGTGTAATGGTAACTTGGAGTCGGGATCACTTCATGGCGTAACGTGATTTTCAGACCGTCAATGTTGCCCGGTAGTTGCGAGCGGATCAGGGTCAGCAAATATTCAGTGACGGTATCAATATTGATTTCAGCCGCAGGAATAATTGCAAACGCCTGTTCAGGGCAATTCAAATGAATGGTGTGATCTTCGGCCAGAAAATCCACGAACAGATATCCTGCCGCAGCGGGTTCAATTAAGGTTTCAGATGCCTGCTTTGGCACCAGTAAACGATGGTCGACTTCCGCATCAATGATCGCTTTCAGTTGTTTTTTCACCCGGGCGAAATCAAACAACATGCTCATCTCGTTGAGTTCACCGGTCAACTCAACATCTACCAACCAGCTTTCACCAACTACGCCCCGGTGCGGACATAAATAGGCGGCGTCAATGACGGTCAGATCGCGTACAAATAAAATCATGTGATAGCCCTATTATCTTAAGTACCTGACAGGCGCATTTGCGTTTATCATTATTACAACATTCCTGCTAATAAGTATGTGACTTCTATGAACAGACTGTTAATCAAAAATGCCACCTTGGTCAATGAAGATCGTCAGCAACAAGCTGATGTCTTGATCGTGAATCAGCGGATCGAAAAAATCGCGGCAAATATTCCTCATGATGGCCAGGCACAACTCATTGATGCCACCGGTCTGCACCTCTTCCCCGGCATGATCGACGATCAAGTGCATTTCCGCGAACCAGGCCTGACGCACAAAGGCACATTAGCCAGTGAATCTCGTGCTGCTGTCGCTGGCGGCACAACCAGTTTTATGGAAATGCCAAACACCACACCACAGACAGTGACGGTCGAAGCGCTGGAGGCGAAATATGCTCTAGCCAGCCAAAAAGCGATCGCGAATCACAGTTTCTACTTTGGTGCTACGAACGATAACCTGGATCAGATCAAGCTACTCGACGCCAACCAAACCTGTGGCATCAAAGTCTTTATGGGCGCATCAACCGGTAATATGCTGGTCGATAATGCCGATACACTGGCGGCTATCTTCCGTGAAGCGCCGATGTTAATTGCAACACATTGCGAAAATACCCCGATGATCAAAGTGTTGGAAGACGCAGCACGCGAACAGTTTGGGGAAGATGTTCCTGCTCGCGAACATGCGAACATCCGCTCGGCTGATGCCTGTTATGCCTCATCCAGCATGGCGGTCGAACTGGCGAAAAAATACAATGCCAAATTGCATGTTCTGCATATTACAACCGCGAAAGAGCTGGCGCTATTCACTGCCAGCAAAGAGCTAAGCGAACTTGCCAACAAAAATATTACTGCGGAAGTCTGCGCGCATCACCTGTTCTTTAATCAAGCTGACTACGATCGTTTAGGCCATTTAATTAAGTGTAACCCCTCAATCAAAACAGCTGCCGATCAACAAGCCTTATTGGCTGCCGTCAACAGCGGTGTGATTGATATCATCGCAACCGATCATGCGCCGCACACCTGGCAGGAAAAACAAAATAGCTATTTCAAAGCACCGTCTGGATTACCACTGTGTCAGCATGCGTTGGTTTCATTATTGGAACATTACCACAACGGTATTTTCTCACTGGAAACCATCGTAAAACGCACCGCACATGCCGTTGCTGAACGTTATCAGATCCGCGAACGTGGTTATATACGTGAAGGCTATTTTGCTGATCTGGTGTTGGTTGATTTGAATAGCCCTTATCTGGTGACGCCAGAAAATACACTGTATTTATGTGGCTGGTCACCATTTGATGGTTATCAGTTCCGCAGCCGTATTCATACAACACTGGTCAACGGTACCGTGGCTTATCAAAACGGACAAATCCAGACCAGTCAATTTGGTCAACGTTTGTTATTTAACCGTGGCTAATTGCACAGAACCGTTGCAATTATTGCTAAGAAAAACAAAGCACGGTTGACAGGGTCAAGGACGACACATAGACTCTGCAACCGTTAAGCGGTTATTTTGTTTAGCATTCGGCGCGTAGCGCAGCCAGGTAGCGCACTGTCATGGGGTGTCAGGGGTCGGAGGTTCAAATCCTCTCGCGCCGACCAAAATATCCCGCTAAAAGAAAAAGCTCATAATTTTTGGGCTTTTTTTGTACCCGCTAGATAGCAACCCAAAATTCAACTCCGCAATTTGATCTGGATCGTAAGTTTGGTCACAGTTTCATTTGCCAATGCTGATTCGTTTCACTTAACCTGTACCCCTAATTAGTCATATATATTGTTCATGGGGTGTTTCGGTGACAGAAAGATACGCGGTCAAGTTGTATGATGTAGTGATCGGTTACACTTCGCTTGAAAAAGCTGATCCGCCACTTGGCATGGTATCCGGTAAAATGACATTAGAAAATATTGAATCAGGGTATGACTTTTTTTCCGTTTACTGCAAAGAAACCGAATCTCAAATCAACGTGGATTACCCGGATTTTAAATTTATTGATGCAGAATCTATTCGCGGGTTAAACATCTTCAATGCTAAAGATGTTCCCATCGTCGGTGAAGTTGCGACGATCAGAGGCTTTGACAGCGACAGCTTCGAGATCGAAATTACGGGTATCCCGAAACACGATTACGCTAGTTTATTCCCTTTGCACATAGAGGCTTATGAAAATCAGTTCAAAAGCCAACTGCGTAGTGGTAGTGAATAAGCAAGCCAAATATCTGTACATCGATAGACGTATTTTATAAATCAGAAAACGGACTGCGCACGCCACTTGCACCATGCTGCAACACGTGCGTATAGATCTGCGTAGTTTTCACATCACTGTGCCCCAGTTGTTCTTGTACGGTTCTGATATCCATACCTCGGGACAGTAAGTGTGTAGCAAATGAATGCCGTAGCGTATGACAGCTAACATTCTTGCCAATTCCCGCCTCCTGAGATGCACGTTTGACTGCTTTTTGCATTGAACTGGGGTCGATATGATGACGCCGTAACGCACCATTATCCGGATCATGACTTAACCCTCGCGCAGCAAATAAAAATTGCCACAAAATAGATTTTGGCGCTTCCGGTGTTTTTTGCGCTAACGCAAAAGGCATCCAAACACCTGAATAATCAGGATGTTCCAAGTCTTGTGTATGGTAAAAGGTAACTTGGCGAATTTGTTCTTGTAAAGCAGGCACCAGTTCGGGGGCTAACGTAACACGCCGATGCTTGCCTCCTTTACCATTCCAAACCATTAACGATAAATAATGAAAATCGACATCTTGCACGCGCAAACGCATTGCTTCCATTAACCGTAATCCGCTGCCATACATCAATTGTGCCGGTAAACGTAAATGAGCAGGTAATACCGCCAGTAAATCGCGAATTTCTGTGGGGGTTAATACGGTAGGTAATTTTCGCTGTTTCGCACTGCGTTGGAAATTAAGCTCTAGTGTTAATGGCACAGCGATAATGTCTTTATATAAAAACGCTAAGGCATTCAACGCTAAGGCTTGCGTTTTTACCGCGACAGTGCGGTCATTAGCCAGAAAAGAAAGAAACTGTTCGACTTCAATATTTCCCATCTTTGTTGGATGTTGATTGTGATGGAAACGGATGAACATGCGGATCCAATAAATGTACGATTCTATAGTCCGTTTAGCGTATTGCCGGGTGACCATATACTCAAAAATCGAGGCCAAAAATGGGGAGGATGGTTTCTGCATTCAATATGTTCATGTATATAAAAACAGTAATTTAATATTACTATAACTTTTTCTATCGCTATGCTGTTGTTACTTGTCAGGTTTCATTTAAAAATAATAAGCATATGATTTCATTTGTTTTTTATTGATTTTGTAAAAATTGACAGCTAGACCTTCGACAAATTCATACCGTGACATTGAGCCGTTATGTAGACAATGGGATGTATCAAACCCAAAGAGTCTGTTCACCTTTCTCTTCGAGCAATCTTGTTCATACTGCGTATTAATTTTTAATCCACAAATGATAATAAGAATTATACTTAATATGCTTATACACGTTCTCTAAGGAGAAATGATATGGCAACACTTTCGCTGGGTTTGCAGTACGTTAAAGTTATTGCGCTGGCTGTCGCAGACCAAAATAGAGCGGAAAAGTTTTACGGTGAAACGATCGGCCTTCCGCCAGCTTATGAAGCGGACGTCTTAGTTGGATATTCACTGGGACAAACCACCTTAATGTTGAAAAACATGAACGATAACTGGTATGGCATCCCCACGTCGGAGCCCAACCCAAGGATCACGTTTGCCTGCGACTACGCGCCTGATACAGAAGCATTTCTGCAATCACGCGGGGTAACGCTCGCCGATCCATTAGAAGTGTACGATTCCAACTTCTATGTCGGCAGCTTTCTGGATAGTGAAGGCAACAAACTTTGGTTCTGTTCCGCGCTGGAACGCTAATTATCCATTCATTTTTTTAACGCCATCTCGTTCCCATCTATCGGCGTGGGAACGGGATAGGAATAACCCCCAAAGGAAATTCATAACCCACGCGCTAATACGTATACACTATCTGATCATGACTGTCTGATTAGTCACCTCACTCACGTAGAGATTTATGTCTATAGAAATAACTAATGTAGATACACCTGAAGTTACCTGTGCCAATTGTCAGGCCTGCTGTTGTCGTTTAGAGGTCATGCTGATCTCGGATACTGGCGTTCCGGAGCATTTAATTGATATCGATGCCTGGGGCGGTGAAGTGATGACTCGGCTTGATGATGGCTGGTGTGCAGCACTCGATCGTGAAACATTAATGTGCACGATTTACGAACATCGCCCGGCTATTTGCAGAGATTTTGAAATGGGTGAACATGAATGTCTGGCTGAACGAAAAGAATATGGTTTATCTGTTTAAGCACATTATCTGCACCGATCGGCACTATACTTCGACACTTTTTTGCTTATTTTCCGTACTAACACCACATTTTGAGTACAACCGGACGAAAACAGGCGCTATTATGTCGCCCCTTTGAGCAAACATGCACATAGTATGTGACTCAAAAACTCATAATGGCGGTAGATACTCGCCTTTCAACAAGTCAATTAATCAGCAAAGGTGCCCCATGAGCAGTTTACCTCCGTGCCCAAAATGTAACTCCGAATACACGTATGAAGATGGCAGCATGATTATCTGCCCTGAGTGTGCGCATGAATGGTCTAAAGATGCCGCCGAAAGCATAGAGGAAACCAAAGTGTTCCGTGATGCCCATGGCAATGAACTGAAAGATGGCGATACCGTAACCGTCATTAAAGATCTGAAGGTTAAAGGCTCGTCATTAGTCGTGAAAATCGGCACTAAAGTAAAAAATATCCGCCTGATCGACGGTGATCACGACATCGACTGCAAAATCGATGGTATCGGTGCGATGCAGCTAAAAACCGAATTTGTGAAAAAAGCATAAGCGTAAATTCAAAGCCGGATGGCCCCATCCGGCTGCTTACAAAAAAAAACATCCATCTTACTGACAGCGGCCACAATAATATCTGTTAAAATTCCCAGACATTTTAGCAGTGGGTCACGGTGACACTACTGCAGCTCAAATCAGGATATGTTTGTGACCAATAATGATATTATGCGCCGCCTCCGCTATGCCTTTGATTTTAACGATGCCAAAATGGTTGCCATCTTTGGCTTAGCTGATCACAAGGTAACCCGCGTGCAGGTCAGCAGCTGGTTAAAAAACGATTCTGATCCTGATTATCAATCTTGCAATGACGCTACCTTTGCATTGTTCCTGAATGGTTTAATCAACGAAAAACGCGGTAAAAAAGAAGGTGCACAACCAGCGCCAGAGCAATCGTTGACCAATAACATTATCTTCCGAAAACTGAAGATCGCATTAGATCTGAAAGATGATGACATCTTAGCCCTCATGGATCTGGCTGATTTACGCATCAGTAAACATGAGCTGAGCGCCTTCTTCCGTAAACCAGACCATAAGCATTACCGTGAATGTAAAGACCAGATCTTACGCAATTTCTTAAAAGGTGTTCAGCTAAAACTTCGTCCGGGCGAGCAATCAGAAACCTTCGAGTAAGCCGTCTGTTTTGCTTGCCATTCATGCTGCGTAAAGCGGTTATGGCAAGCAAACTTCTCCGTGTTTTTCCTGCCCAATGATCTGTTATTTCATTCTTAACCTATCGCCTGCCGACGCTATATTTTTGCGCTCTCAATACTTGCGGCTGTGCCATGCTATATAAAGTGGGGTCGCTCTACTTGATCCCCCACAAGCTTTGGATCAGGAGACCGCATGCTGCATTGCTCCTTCGGCAAGATATCACTCACGATCACCAGCCTCATCCTGATGATAATTGCCCTGTTGTGGTTTTTGTTACAACCTAATGCTGACATCGATAACTACCAATCGTATTACCACCATGACAGCGCCCCCCTGCGCGATAACACAGTAAAGATCACTTTCCTTGGTACCACATCACTTCTGTTCGATGATGGTGAAACACAATTAATGATTGATGGTTTTATTTCCCGCCCGCCCCTTTGGCAAGTTATTGCAAGCAAACTTACTACCGACAAACCGGCGGTTGATGCCATGCTTAACAGGTTGCAGGTCAACCGGCTGCAAGGATTGTTTGCCAGCCATTCGCATTATGATCATGCGTTGGATATTGCTTACATCGCTCAGCGCACGGGCGCAAAATTATATGGTTCCATATCGACACTCAACATCGGTAGCGGTGCCGGATTAAGCGCCGAACAGCTGCAGCTTTATGAAGCCAACAAAGTGCTGCATATCGGGCAATTCAGCATCATGGTTTTGCCGTCTAAACACACCCCCGCAGTGGTTGGCATTAATGATAACTTGGGTGAGCAAATTAACGCCCCACTCCAGCAGCCCGCCAGGATCGGGGCGTATAAAGAAGGTGGTTCATACGATTTTCTGATCCGGCATGGCAAAGCGAGTTTCTTTATCAAACCGGATACCAATTTCGTTGTCGGGGCATTAGAGCATGTCCGTGCCGATGTTTTACTACTGGGAACCGCCATGCTGGGCAAACAACGACCTGAGTTTCAGCAACAGTTTTATGATGAAACAGTTGGTAAGCTCAATCCACAACTGGTTATTCCTATTCATTGGGATAACTTCTTCCTCCCGTTATCCGAACATTTAGTTGCGTTGCCGTGGGTGGCGGATGATTTAAAGCAGAGCTTTGATTTTCTGATCTTCCGAACAAAAACCGACAAGATAAAATTCCGGATCTTACAGGGTTATCAAAGCGTGATATGGCCGCCGCCACCCAAGTGATCGCTTCTGCTGATGGTCATATTGCTGATCATTTGATTTAACCACCTCTTTTTGAGTCCTTTTTGTGTTAAAAAGCGTCAACTATGTAGCCAAATAATATGACGGGATAATCATGATTCAGGATGAACAACTGCAAAACGTAGTATGCAGATTAGCCGAATTACCGGCTATCGAAGCGGTGGTATTAGCGGGTTCTTACGCGACACAGACAACCGACCCTCATTCCGATTACGATGTTTATGTATATAGCACCGCCCCCATTAGCGTAGAACTGCGCAAACAGGTTTTAGCAGGCCTTTACTCTTATATGGAGTTTAATAATCAGTATTGGGAAACGGAGGATGACGGAGTCTTACTCAATGGCAAAGAAATTGAGCTGATTTATCGTGATTTGCATTGGCTGGAAAACACCTTAAAACGCACGGTCGTGAATTGTCAGGCTGACACCGGCTACAGCACTTGCTTCTGGAGTAACGTAGTCAACAGCATTGTATTGTTTGACCGTCATAATCAATTTACCCGCCTGCAGCACCAATATGATGTCGCCTATCCAATTCAACTACAGCGCAATATCATTGATAAAAATAGGGCCCTGCTGCGCGGTAAGATCCCCTCTTATTTTGGCCAAATTGAAAAAGCGTTACTGCGCCATGATCTGGTGTCAGTGAATCACCGCATCGCCACTTTTCTTGCCAGCTATTTCGATATTTTGTTTGCAGTTAACCAGCTAAAACACCCTGGTGAGAAAAAAATATTACCACTGTTGAAACAGCAGGCCACGTTGTTGCCCGACAATATGGAGGCACAGATCACCGAGATCCTGACGTTATCAGCCAGCGGTTCGGGTGAGTTGTTGTCATTATTAAATACACTGATTGAAACGTTGGATCAGCTGCTGATTCAGTCGGGTTTTAATATTCGCCCGGTCACGGTAGATCATACCGCTCACCGCTTGTTGCAAGATGCAGGGCTTAACAGCACCGATCTGCAAGCAGATAAAACCAGTTTATGGGGTTATTTCACCGGCGAAAAACTGACCGGTATCATTGGGCTGGAATGTTATGGAGACATCGGTCTACTACGCTCTCTGGCAGTGCATGAAACAGAACGTCAGCAAGGGATCGGACAAAAACTGGTGACATATTTGGAGCAGCAGGCTCAGGATCGACACATCAAGACGTTGTATTTATTAACGCAAACTGCCGAGCCGTTTTTTAGGCACCAAGGTTATACGATCACCCCGCGCAATGACGCGCCGGATGCGATCCGCAATACCTCGCAATTTGCCGGACTTTGCCCGGCCTCATCGCAGTTATTAAGTAAACAATTAGCCTGATGGCTAAACCTGATTTAAGAGCTACAAGACAGCATCGAACAACCGGGTTTATGTCGCGCCCAATCTGGCCGTTTTTGTGCATAGGCGGCTTTTCCCGGTTGTTCGGTATACGGGTGACGCAGCACCTCTAACAACTCAGCGATCGGCTGATAATCCCCTTGTTCAGCCGCATCAATCGCTTGTTGCGACAGATAATTACGCAACACATAAACGGGATTAACCTGATTCATCCGAGCGGCACGTTCTTCCGGCACAACACCTTCTGCTAATACTCGGAAGCTGTAATCATCGAGCCATTGCACAAATTCAGTTTGATGCTGTACAAACAGATCGTCACGATAAAAAGCCTCTGTAAGTAAAGATAGATCCGGCTGTGTTACATCCAGATACGCCAGTCGTCGGAAAAACAACGTCATATCGACTTCCGTTTGCTGCAACAAATCAAACAGCCGGTTGACCAATTCGCTGTCTTCCGACTGCCATTGCTGCCAGCCTAATTTAGCTGCCAACATGTTGCCCATTTCTTGAGCAAAGACTTCATCAAACGCGTCGATCCCTTGCATCAGAATATCCTGATCGGTCATCACCGTAGCCAGCGCTTCTGCAAGGCGCTGTAAATTCCAGCGCGCAATCGCCGGTTGCCGGCCAAAGCAGTAACGTAACCCTTCGGCATCGGTGGTGTTGGGAGTCCAGTTCAGATCAAAATTATCCACCCAGCCATACGGGCCATAATCGATGGTTAAGCCCAATATCGACATATTGTCGGTATTCATCACCCCATGCACAAAACCAACTCGTGTCCATGCCACCATCAATGTTGCCGTGGTAGTGCAGATTTCACGAAACCACAGTGCACGACGTTGTTCCTCCGGTTCGGCTGACAGATGTGGAAAATCACGATCGATGGTGAAATCAATAAGTTGATTTAACTGGCTGAGTTCGCCGCGCATCGCTGGCAACTGAAAATGGCCAAAGCGGATAAAAGAAGGCGCAACCCGGCAGACTATCGCACCCGGTTCTGCTTTCGGATTGCCGTCGTAAAACATATCGCGCCAAATGGCATCGCCGGTTAACACCAGACTCAGCGCGCGCGTGGTCGGCACACCGAGATGAAACATCGCCTCACTGCAAAGAAATTCACGAATTGATGAGCGCAATACAGCACGACCATCGGCACGACGTGAATACGGTGTCGGCCCTGCCCCTTTGAGTTGCAACTCCCAACGCTGATTATTATGCAGTAACTCACCCAGACTAATCGCGCGACCATCTCCCAACTGCCCGGCCCAATTCCCGAACTGATGACCGCCATAGCAAGTGGCAAAAGTCGTCATGCCATCCAAAAAACCATTTCCTGATAAGGCATCAACCCATTTGGCTTGCTCTAGTTCGGCTTGAGTCACACCCAATAAGGCAGCAGCCTCTTTTGAGCTGGCAATCAGTTGTGGCTGTGACACCGGTGTCGGCATGACACGAGACCAAAATGCACCATAAACCTGCCGAATATCATTCGTCGCCTGCGGATCACCTGGTAGTTCGCGAATAAAGCGGTTATCAAAATTCAAAGATGCCATGCATCAGGCTCATATTGCTGTTTGTTGACTATACTCAGCAATACGCAGCCCACAGCAGAGCGATCAATTCGCCGTGTAACTCAGATTCAGCAGCCAAGTCAGCTTGAGTGGTGACATCCCACTTGTTGCATTTAATCACCACAAATGCGCAATAAAATATCAATATATACCATTTTTAAGCTATTTATCATCAAAAACAACACCAAGCATGCAAGTGATGTTTGACAAGTTCCGGTAAAAAGCGTATTCATTACTCAACAGATAAAAAAGGATATCGCTATGCGCTTTATGTCTCTGCTCCTACTCCTTCTCATCGCGGATTTTCGCGTGGGTTAGTTGCAGCTGAATAAAGGCTAAGAATCTAACGAACCCGCGCAGACAGCGCGGGTTTTTTATTACCGCCAGGCGCAAGAGCATCAGTTTAATGAGGGAATTCATATGTCAGATCGCGTCATCATATTCGATACCACCTTGCGGGATGGTGAACAGGCATTACCAGCCAGCTTAACTGTACGTGAAAAATTGCAGATCGCTCTGGCGCTGGAGCGTCTGGGTGTTGACGTGATGGAAGTGGGTTTCCCGGTTTCTTCACCTGGTGATTTTGAATCAGTACAAACTATCGCACGTCAGATCAAAAACAGCCGTGTGTGTGCGTTGTCACGCGCTTTGCAAAAAGATATCGACGCGGCAGCAGAAGCACTGAAAGTCGCCGATCAGTTCCGCATTCATACCTTCTTAGCCACTTCAACCATTCACGTTGAAAGCAAATTGAAGAAGAGCTTTGAAGATGTGTTGGAAATGGGTGTCAACGCCGTGAAATACGCGCGTCGCTTTACTGATGACGTCGAGTTTTCCTGTGAAGATGCGGGCCGTACTCCTATCGACAATCTGTGCCGTATGGTCGAAGCCGCCATCAATGCTGGCGCCCGTACCATCAATATTCCAGATACCGTGGGTTACACCATTCCATCAGAATTTGGTGGTATCATTCAGACATTGTTTAACCGCGTTCCAAACATTGATAAAGCGGTGATCTCGGTGCACTGCCATGATGATTTGGGTTTGTCAGTGGCGAACTCGATTAGTGCTGTGCAAATGGGCGCACGCCAGATCGAATGTACCATCAACGGCATCGGCGAACGAGCAGGCAACACCTCGTTGGAAGAGGTTGCCATGATTCTGAAAACCCGTCAGAGTCTGATTGGTTTGCACACCAACATCAAACATCAGGAAATTCACCGCACCAGCCAGTTGGTCAGCCAGTTGTGTAATATGCCGGTACAGTTGAACAAAGCGATTGTCGGAGGTAATGCCTTCTCGCACAGCTCTGGTATTCATCAGGATGGCGTGTTGAAAGCGAAGAACACTTACGAAATCATTACCCCGGAAAGTGTTGGCCTGAATCAGAACACGTTAAATCTGACCTCTCGTTCTGGCCGTCACGTCATCAAACATCGTTTGGCCTTGCTGGGCTATCCGGAAGGTTCCTATGATTTGGATCAGATTTACACCAGCTTCCTGCAATTGGCTGATAAAAAAGGCCAGATCTTCGATTATGATTTGGAAGCATTGTTGTTCTTCAGCCAAATTCAGGAAGAACCTGAACATTTCAAACTGAATTACCTGAGCGTGCAGTCTGGTGGTAGCGTGATGGCAACCGCCAGTGTGCGTATGAAAGTAGGTGATGAAGAAGTAACAGAAGCGGCTACCGGTAACGGCCCGGTCGATGCAGTGTATCAATGCATCAACCGCATCACAGGTTATGAAATCAATATCAGTAAATACGATCTGAAGAGCAAGGGCATTGGTAAAGATGCATTGGGTCAAGTTGATATCGTGGCAGAATTCCAAGGTCGTAAATTCCACGGTATGGGCTTAGCAACCGACATCGTCGAGTCATCAGCACAAGCCTTGGTGCATGTGATCAACAATATTTATCGTGCTTTGCAGGTAGCAGAGCATAAAGAACGTTTCGCACAAAAATCAGTCATGGAGACTCTGTAATGGCAAGTTACCAAATCGCGGTGTTGCCCGGTGATGGCATTGGCCCAGAAGTAATGGCCGAAGCTATCAAGGTTCTGGACAAGGTTCAGTCCGTTTTTGGCATCGAATTCAAATTTAGCCAACACGATGTCGGTGGTATTGCTATCGACAATCATGGCTGCCCATTGCCTGCTAGCACGCTGAAAGCGTGTGAAGATGCCGACGCCGTATTATTCGGCTCAGTCGGTGGCCCAAAATGGGAACACCTGCCACCCAACGAACAACCTGAACGCGGTGCATTGCTGCCATTACGTGGTCACTTCAAGCTGTTTTGTAACCTGCGCCCGGCACAAATCCACCAGGGTCTGAACGCGCTGTCACCATTGCGTGCGGATATCTCTGATCGCGGTTTTGATATCGTCTGTGTGCGTGAGTTAACTGGCGGTATCTATTTCGGTCAGCCGAAAGGCCGTGAAGGCGAAGGCGCAATGGAAAAAGCGTTTGATACCGAAGTTTATCACCGCTATGAAATCGAACGCATCGCCAAGATCGCGTTTGAATCAGCCCGTGTACGTCGTCACAAAGTAACCTCTATCGACAAAGCCAACGTACTGCAGAGCTCAATTCTGTGGCGTCAGGTGGTGACAGAAGTTGCGAAAGATTATCCAGATGTGGAACTGAACCACATGTATATCGACAACGCGACCATGCAGTTGGTGAAAGATCCATCCCAGTTCGACATTCTGCTGTGCTCTAACCTGTTCGGCGACATTCTGTCGGACGAATGCGCAATGATCACCGGTTCCATGGGTATGCTGCCTTCTGCCAGCCTGAATGCCGATGGTTTCGGCCTGTATGAGCCAGCCGGTGGTTCGGCACCTGACATCGCCGGTAAAGGCATTGCCAACCCGGTTGCGCAGATCCTGTCTGCTGCACTGATGTTGCGTTACAGCTTCAAAGAAGAAAACGCAGCCCAAGCGATTGAACGCGCGATTGCCGAAACACTGGCCGACGGTTATTTCACTGGCGACCTGACACAAGGTGCAGGTAAACATCCAGTGCAAAGCACCAGCGATATGGGTTCACAGATTGCTGCACGTATCCGGGAGATCTAAGCATGGCTAAGACGCTTTATCAGAAAGTATTTGAAGCGCATGTGGTGCATGAAGCCGCAGGCGAAACTCCGATCATTTATATCGATCGTCATCTGGTGCATGAAGTGACCAGCCCGCAGGCATTTGATGGTCTGCGTGAGAAAGGCCGTAAAGTACGTCGTACCGACCGTACCTGGGCAACGATGGATCACAACGTTTCCACCACCACCAATGACATCAATGCATCTGGCGAGATGGCGCGTGTGCAGATGCAAACGCTGATGAAAAACACCGAAGATTTCGGTGTGCCGTTGTATGGTCTGAACCACAAATGGCAAGGTATCGTGCACGTGATGGGCCCTGAAATCGGCCTGACCCTGCCGGGCACCACCATCGTTTGTGGTGACTCGCACACAGCGACTCACGGCGCGTTTGGTGCACTGGCCTTTGGTATCGGTACGTCAGAAGTTGAGCATGTATTGGCAACCCAGACCCTGAAACAAAGCCGCGCTAAAACCATGAAGATCGAAGTGACCGGTAAAGTCGGCCCAGGCGTGACTGCAAAAGATATCGTGCTGGCCATTATCGGTAAAACCGGCACTGCTGGTGGTACTGGTTATGTGGTGGAATTCTGTGGCACTGCTATTCAGGCACTGACCATGGAAGAACGTATGACCGTCTGTAACATGGCGATCGAACTGGGTGCGAAAGCGGGTATGGTTGCTGCCGACCAGACAACGTTTGATTACCTGAAAGGCCGTCCGTTTGCACCGAAAGGCGCTGATTGGGATGCTGCGGTTGCATACTGGTCAACATTAAAAACCGATGAAGGCGCCAAATTCGATGCCGAACTGGTACTGGATGGCGCAGCAATTGAGCCACAGGTAACTTGGGGCACCAACCCAGGCCAAGTGATCAGCATCAATACGCCGATCCCGTCACCAGAAGATTTTGCAGATCCGGTAGCCCGTAGTTCAGCACAAAAAGCGCTGGAATACATGGCGCTGACCGCTGGTCAGAAATTGTCTGACGTGAAGATCGATAAAGCGTTTATCGGCTCTTGCACCAATGGCCGTATCGAAGATATCCGTGCTGCGGCTGCAGTTGCGAAAGGCCGTAAAGTAGCAGCTGGCGTGCAGGCGCTGGTAGTTCCTGGTTCACAGCAAGTGAAAGCACAGGCGGAAGCGGAAGGTCTGGATAAGATCCTGACCGAAGCGGGTTTTGAGTGGCGTCTGCCGGGTTGCTCTATGTGTCTGGCAATGAACAACGACCGTCTGGAACCGGGCGAGCGTTGTGCTGCCACCAGCAACCGTAACTTCGAAGGCCGTCAGGGCCGTGGTGGTCGCACTCATCTGGTCAGCCCTGCTATGGCTGCTGCTGCGGCAATTGCTGGTCATTTCGTTGACGTTCGTGAACTGTAAGGAGCACCGCCATGCAAGAGTTTAAACAACATACCGGTCTGGCTGTGCCTCTCGACAGTGCCAACGTTGATACTGACCAGATCATTCCGAAGCAGTTTTTACAACGTGTATCCAAACTGGGTTTTGGCCAGAATCTGTTTCATGACTGGCGTTTTCTGGATGATGCTGGCACTCAGCCAAACCCAGAATTCGTACTGAACTTCCCTCGCTACAAGGGTGCTTCTATCCTGTTAGCACGGGAAAACTTCGGTAACGGCTCCAGCCGTGAACATGCGCCATGGGCGCTGGCGGATTACGGTCTGAAAGCGGTGATCGCACCAAGTTTTGCGGACATTTTCTACGGCAACTCGCTGAACAACGGCCTGCTGGTCGTGCGTCTGAAAGACGACGAAGTGGATGCATTGTTCAAGCTGGTGGAATCCAACGAAGGCCAGACCATTACTGTGGATCTGGAGGCGAAAGAAGTGCGCGCTGCGGATTACTGCTTCAAGTTTGAAATCGATGATTTCCGCCGTTACTGCATCATGAACGGTCTGGATAACATCGGTCTGACGCTGCAACACGCTGATGCGATTGATGCGTATGAAGCGAAACAACCAGCCTGGTTGTAATTGATCACTGCGTAAACCATACCCCAAAGGGAAGCTGAACGGCTTCCCTTTTTTATACCCTTCGTACTTGAAGTTGCAGCGTCGTTGACGGCGGTCGCCTTGCTGCAACTCCAATTACTTTGGGTATATCTCGTCACTCTATCACCACCATAATTTTACAGTTTTTTACACCTTACACTTGAGAAGAAGACTTATTATCTTTAATATTAATTGATAATGATTATCAATAGCAACCAAACTCTCAACTGGAAGAGACACAATAATGCAGCAGCAACAAAAACATACCTTCACCCGCACTCTCCTTGCATCATCATTGTCTTTGGCTTTCTTCGGGCAAACCGCATTCGCGGAAGAACAAGTAAACGAACTGAGTAAAGTTGAAGTCACCGCAAATAAAGAAAACGCGATCACCGCAAAACAACTGGAACAAAAACAGGCTGCGTCACTGCAGGATATCTTCAAAGATCAGACCGAGTTTAATGTCGGTGGTGGTTCATTGCCGGCAGCACAAAAACTCTATGCCCGCGGTCTGGAAGATACACTGATGAACGTCACCATTGATGGTGCGCAGCAAGCGGGTTATCTGTTCCATCATCAGGGACGAGTCGGTATCGAGCCAGATATTATCAAATCTGTCGAAGCAGAAGCGGGCACGGGTGCCGCGACTGCGGGGCCGGGCGCACTGGCTGGTTCCGTGAAATTTGAAACAAAAGATGCAACTGATCTGTTACGCAAAGATGAACAGGCAGGCGCGATGGTAAAAAGTACCTACCATAGCAACGGCAAAGGATTCAAAAACACAGGTACGGCATTTGGTCGCACGGGTGATGACAGCGGGATTCTGGTCAGTGGCTCGCAACTGGATACTGACAGTTTCAAAGATGGTAACGGCGATAAAGTTAAAAATACCGATATCAAACAGGAAGATTTGTTTGCCAAATTCAGTGGCAACATCAATGACAAACACTATGCCAGCCTAAGCCATGAACACCGAGTTGATGAAGGCCAGCGGAATTTGCGTGCGCACATGGTGGCCGGTAGCTGGAATCCGGAGACTGCGCAGGAAAACATCCGGGATACCACCACGTTTAATCACAAATACAAATCCGGTAATCCTTTATTTAATACCGCAGCAACCATCTATCACTCGGATGCCGCGTTGGGCATTACCTCGCTGACAGGTGTAAAAAATGGCGCCGGTGTTGAAAGCTGGGGCAGTGATCTGCGCAATAGCATGGATCTGGATCTACATGACATCACTTTTGGCACCGATTATCGCCATGATCGCGCCTATGCGACAGACGCCTCTACAGCAAATGATGAAGATGCGACTGTATTAGGTGTTTACCTGCAGGATGATTACCGATTTGCCCCAGACTGGCTGTTGTCAGCCGGAGCTCGCTTCGACCACTACGATTACAACGATAACATTGCGCAAAATTTCAGCAGCGAAGGTATCAGCCCTAATGCCGGTCTGACGTGGTATGTCACTGACAACCTGAACCTGTTTGTGCGTCACTCACGAGCATTGCGCGGAGTGGGGACAAAAGAAGTTTATCTGATGGCTATCGGCTCAGCAGCCGCTATCAATAATGCCGACATTGCAGCAGAACGCGCCCACACCACGGAATTTGGCACTGAATACGAACATGGCAACTGGCATACAAAAGTTCAGGGCTTTACTCAGCGCATTCAGGATTACATCTCCACAGAAACCGGTAGTCGTGGCAATGATGGTACGGCAAAAGTCTGGGGATATTCGGCAGATACCAGCTATCGCTTTGGACAATGGGAAAGCCGGGCGGGTGTGATCTTAAGTCGTCCGAGCCTGAATGGCGAACCGCTGGGTGACAGTGATATGGCGCTGGGTACTGCCACCGGTCGTACCTGGACAACCGGCCTTGATTACCATTTCATCGATAACCGCATTGATCTGGGCTGGACTGGCCGCGCGATAGAGCGCCTGACCGAAGTAAAAACCGGCACCGCAGAAAAACAGGGATACGCCTTGCATGATGTTTATATCAGCTGGCAGCCGGTGGCTAATACCGATTTTGACCTGAAATTTGCCGTCAACAACCTGTTTGATAAGCAATATGTCGATCAGGCCAGCTTCGGCTACAGCAGCCGTTTCAGCCAGGTTATCGGCGTGCCGGAGGCCGGTCGTGATTTCCGCCTGACTGCATCAATGCGCTTTTGATGCCAATCCCCGGATCTCTCCGGGGATTTTCCTGCCATTACACACCGATACACGACATCCGATTGATTTCCTTGCCCACTCTGGCAACATGAGTCGCAACATGCTGTCATAACGGGAGTTAAATCATGACACCTACCCCACCGGTCAAACACCTGTGGCGCAACTTCTGGATGCTGTTAAAGCCATTCTGGGCATCGAAAGAGGGTAAAGCGAAAGGCCTGCTGTTATTAGTCATTGTGCTGGCGTTAACTGCCGGTTCTGTTTATCTGCAAAAAGTGCTGAACAGCTGGCATAACCAGTTCTATAACTCGATCCAGGGTTATGACTTCCCCGAATTTAAAAGCTTATTGCTAACGTTCAGTTGGCTGGCAGCGATCTGGGTCTTAGTTGGTGTGCATCGCACTTACTTTAATCAGATGCTACAGATCGTCTGGCGCCGTTGGCTGACACAAAACCGTATCGCTCACTGGCTGGCCAACAATAATTTCTACCGGCTGCAACTGACCGACCGGCAAACCGATAACCCCGACCAACGTATTGCCGAAGATATCAATGAATTTGTCGGCTCCACGCTGTCACTGTCGATTGGCTTTTTGTCGCAAATTGCCACCCTGTTCACCTTCCTTGGCGTGTTGTGGACATTATCCAAACCATCCACGTTGACACTGGGCAACACCACTTTTCAACTGGCACAAGGTTACATGGTATGGGCGGCACTGGCATATGCCGTATTTGGTACTGTCATTACCTTCTGGATCGGCCGCCCGTTGGTGCGGTTGAATTTCAACCAGCAACGCTATGAAGCGGATTTCCGTTTCTCACTGGTGCGTATGCGCGAAAATGCCGAGTCTATCGCACTGTATCAAGGTGCCACGGAAGAAGGTGGTTATCTGCGTCAGCGCTTCCTGCAAGTGGTCGATAACTTCTATGCGCTGATGAAACGCCAGAAAATCCTCGGCTTTTTCACGCTGGGTTTTAACCAGACAGCGGTGATTTTCCCGGTCATTCTGGCCGCGCCACTCTATTTCGCCAAACAGATCACGTTGGGTGATCTGATGCAGACCCTCTCGGCGTTTGGCATTGTGCAAGGTTCGATGTCATTACTGGTCGACAGCTATACCGATTTGGCGCGTTGGAAATCGGTGGTCGACCGTTTGGCGACCTTTGAGCAAGGCTTGCAACAGGCAGAAAACTTGCCACGTCTGCAACCAGAGAAAACCGGTAACGCGCTGCAATTGCAACAAGTCGGCATATCACAACCAGACGGTGCCAGCTTGATGGAAAATGCAAACTGGCAGCTGACTACTGGTGACTCGTTGCTGATCCAAGGCCCGTCCGGTTGTGGCAAATCCACGCTACTGCGCACACTGGCCGGCTTGTGGCCTTTCGCAACGGGTAAAGTCAATTACCCGGCAGATAGTCAGTCGCTGTTTTTGTCACAAAAACCCTATCTGCCATTAGGTAGTCTGCGGCAAGCGATGAGTTATCCGTTAACGGAAGTCAGCAACGCCGAAGCACTGAAAGCATTACAGGCTGTGGGGCTGGAAAAAGTAGCGTCTAAATTGGATGACGTTGAACAATGGGGACAGATCTTAAGCCTCGGTGAACAGCAACGTGTGGCATTTGCCCGTATTCTGCTGGTGAAGCCGGATGTGCTATTTTTAGATGAAGCAACTTCGGCGCTGGATGAACAAAGCGAAGCGTTGCTTTATCGCCTGCTGCGTCAGGAGTTGCCACAGACGATTATGGTCAGTGTCGGTCATCGCAGTACTCTGAATCCGTTCCACGAGAAAAAGCTGTTATGGCGGGAAAATGGACAATGGCAATTCGCCTGATCCCCTTGCTTGGTCTGACACTGGCGGTGCTTTGCGGCACGGCCAGTGCGCGACAACACGCTTTCTCACGCGAAGAATTACAGCTACATTATGTCTGGCAGTATGAAACAGCTGCGCCCCAAGCCTTTACCCTTATATTGCCGACAGAAACCGCATTACCGCCATGGAGTGCATGGCGGCCTGCTCAGGCGGATGCGTTTGTATTTCAGCAACTACTGCGGGATGCACGTGAACAATTTCCTGATGTCAGCTTTCGTTATAGTAAAACCGCGAACGGTAGCACCGTGGATTTTCAATCAACGGAACCCGCACTGTTACCGCAAATAAAAAGCTGGTTGGCGCAGCAACAAGAGACCTTGTTCATGGCTTATTTGGATCAACATTACTACAAACGACATGACGGTAATAACGGTCGACTAATCCGCCCCGATCATGTTCGGGTCGCGACTGACAGTAGCCCGGAATTGCAGGAAACAGCACAAGCTCTGCAGCGCATGATCATCAGCTCCGCCTCTGAAGAACAAAAACAGCGTTATCAGAATGATGAAAAATCGTTGGTCGTCGCAGGTTTATTAAATTTTGTGCAATCGATCCCGTACGACCCGCTGGAAACCGCGAATGGTCAGCGTGGGGTTGGTTTTCTGATGCCGGCGCAAGTGTTAGCACAAAATCGTGGTGATTGTGACAGCAAAAGCACACTGCTGATGTCATTACTGATGGCGCTTTATCCAGATTTACCTCAGGCCATTGTCTATGTGCCGGATCATGCATTTATGGCGGTTTCATTATCGCGCCGGATAGGCAATGAAGAGACCATCCGCATAGATGGTCAACCGTTTATCCCGCTGGAAGTCACTGGCCCGGCAGAGATCCCACCGGGTATAGCTGGAGATAAAAGTCAGTTATACATTCGAAATAATCAGTATCAATATGAGCGGGTTCAGCTTACCACCACAAACTCAACCCCTAACTGATAAACACCATCCACTTTATCTGCGCGGATAATTTTTGCCTCGGCAACAAACGGCGGCAGTGCATTGCTGTTGGTCGACAAACTCACACTCAATTGTTCGCCTAGGGTAAAAACAGCGCCCACTTCTGCTTCAATCGACATTCCATTGGCACTGAGATCACGACAGGTAGCAATAATCCGTTCAGAACCACGTACCAACGTGACTGGCGCATTGATCACCATGCGCATGAAGGTACGGCGTTCCCGGGTAGTCGTCAGCATAGTGTTCTCCTCGAAAAAAGATTAAAAATCAGTCATGACTTCTGTAAACTCAACCGGATACCATCAAAAACTAGCATCACTCAACCGTTCCGTCACTGGTTTTACCCCAGTTTCGTTACTAGAATAACGTTTCGTTACTAAAATAAGATTGTTTTTCAAACGGGGCGCGGGCGTCCGCTGAGAACACACCCGGTGAACCTGATCCAGCTCATACTGGCGTAGGAATTTGAGATAAGCCATGTTATGCCGTTTCTATTACAAACGATTGACGCCCGTTCTGATCATCCTGTTGTTTCAATAAGGTTCATGATGAACCGTTAGAATATTTTATGGAGTACAGCATGCGTCTTTCCTGGTCATTATCTCTGGCTGCCGCTTTATTCACTGCATCTGGGTTTACTCAGGCTACCGAAACGAAACCAGTGTTAACTGTTTATACCTACGATTCGTTTGCCGGTGAATGGGGCCCGGGTCCGAAAATCAAACTCGCCTTTGAAGCAGAATGTAACTGCGAGTTGAAATGGGTCAAACTCGAAGATGGCGTTGCGATCCTCAATCGTCTGAAGCTCGAAGGCTCACACAGCAAAGCCGACGTCGCTCTAGGCATGGATGAAGCCATGTTGGTCGATGCGCATAACAGTAAACTGTTTACACCACATCACACCGATCTGAAAAGTTTAAGCCTGCCCGGCGGTTGGCAAGACAACACCTTCCTGCCATTTGATTATGGTTATTTCTCATTTGTATATGACAGCAGCAAACTGAAACAGCCACCGCAAAGCCTGAAAGAACTGGTCGAGCGTAACGATCTGAAAATCATCTACGAAGACCCACGTACCAGCACACCGGGGCAAGGTCTGTTGTTGTGGGTAAAACAGGTGTATGGCGATAAAGCGCCTGCCGCTTGGGAACAACTGGCGAAAAAAACCGTAACAGTGACCAAAGGCTGGAGCGAAGCTTATGGCATGTTCCTGAAAGGTCAGTCTGATTTGGTGCTCTCTTACACTACGTCACCGGCCTATCACCGTCTGGCGGAACACAATTTGCAATATCGGGCTGCGTTGTTCAATGAGGGGCATGTGCGTCAGGTGGAAGTGGCTGCCCAATTGAAAAATGCCACGCAACCGAAACTGGCACAGCAATTTATGCAATTCGTCTTAAGTGATCGTTTCCAGAATCTGATCCCGGAAGGCAACTGGATGTATCCGGTCACGAATGTGACACTGCCAAAAGATTTCAACCAAAACGAAATACCGGCCAAAACATTATGGCTGGATGCAAAAAAATTGGGTACGCAACGTAAGGTTTGGGTGAAAGAATGGCTACAGGCTGTCAGCCATTGATGCTACGCCGTTTCTGGTGGCTCCCGGGCGGTCTGGTGGCCGCCCTGATTTTATCTGTAACGCTTGGCCCGCTGGCAGCACTGTTAAGCCAGCCGGAAACCAGTACACTCTTATTATGGCAAGACAGCTACCTGACCCATGTGGCCTGGTTTAGCCTCAAACAAGCAGCGCTTTCTGCGCTGCTGAGTTTGCTGCTGGCTATTCCACTCGCCAGGGCTCTGTTCCACCGACAATTCCCCGGAAAAACGCTGTTATTACATCTGTTTGGTTTATCGCAGGTGTTACCCGTCATTATTGCCCTGTTTGGATTGGTTGCCGTGCATGGTGCTCAGGGTTGGCTCACGCAACTGATGCGGCAAATCGGCCTGTCTCTGCCTGATTATCTGTTTGGTTTATCGGGCATTTTGCTGGCGCATGTCTTTTTTAATATGCCGCTGGCGACACGCTGGTTGGTGCAATCGTTAGAACAAATCCCGGCCAATCATTGGCGCCAAGCTGCTCAGTTGGATATGCCAGAATGGAGCCGTTTTTGCTGGTTGGAATGGCCGGCGATGCGCCGTCTGTTACCGGGCTTAGCCAGCTTGATCTTCATGCTCTGTTTTACCAGCTTTACCATCGTGATGGCGTTAGGCGGCGGCCCGCAAGCAACTACGCTGGAAGTTGCGATTTATCAGGCATTGCGTTATGACTTTGATCTTGCTTCAGCTGGGCAACTGGCGTGCTGGCAGCTCTTACTGGGCACACTCGTGGTGCTCAGTTATGGCTGGCTTAAGCCTGCGGCTGCCAGTCTGTCATCGTCGCATCAGCCGGTATGCCATTATCAACGTCATACCCTGTTACCTGATGTTCTGGCCTTAGTATGTGGCTTAGGTCTATTCCTTCCCCCTTTGGCGGCGATTGTCTGGTATGGCTTGCAGGCCTTGTTTGATCTGGCATGGCAACAATCAATGCTGTTGCACACCACCTTACAGTCATTACAAATCGCGCTAAGTGCAGGCACATTGGCGCTGGTTTTGAGCATCGGTTTGTTATTGAGTTGCCGTCATATCAGTGTGCGTCGTCAGTCACCACGCTGGGGACGTTTGCTTTCCGGCACCGGATCATTGATTTTGCTGATCCCAACATCGGTGCTCAGCACGGGCTTGTTTATTTTGCTACAAGAAAGAATCGATTTGTTTGCACATGGTTTCTGGCTGGTCATGCTGCTCAATGCCCTCGCGGCGTTGCCCTATACGTTGCGGGCATTACAAGAACCGATGGCCGATCTATTGCTCCGTTACGATCGACTGGCCGACAGCTTAGGTTTAACCGGATTTGCCCGTCTGCGCTGGCTGGAGTGGCCATTATTGTGCCGACCGGCAGGCCGCGCGTTGGCCTTGGGGATGATTTTTTCCCTTGGCGACTTAGCCGCCATCGCCATGTTTGGCAGTGATGAATTACAAACGCTGCCATGGCTGCTCTATCAGCAGCTCGGGCATTATCAGATGCGAGCGGCGGCAGCAACCGCTCTCATCTTACTGCTGCTGTGCATTACATTACTTTGGTTGGTGGAATGGCTGGCCAGCCGCACTGAACACCGCGAACCGCCGTCATTGTTGGAGTCATAATGTTATTGGTTGAACAGTTACAAACTCAACGGCAGGGGCGCCAGTTTGAATTTTCATTACGCCTGCAACCGGGTGAAATAGGCTTATTGCTGGGGCGCTCCGGCAGCGGTAAATCGACCTTATTGGAGATGCTCGCCGGTTTTGTGCCGCTCACCGCCGGAACTCTGTTAGCCGATGGTCAGAATATCGCTGCTCTGCCGCCGGCAGCACGCCCATTCACCATGCTATTCCAACAGCACAATCTGTTTGAGCATTTAACAGTGCGCCAGAATATCGGGCTTGGCTTGCAGACTAATCTGAAATTATCCCGTCTGGAGAAAAACGCATTGCAGCTGGCGGCAGAACGATTACAGATCTGTGAACTGCTCGATCGTCTACCAACATCGCTTTCTGGCGGGCAACAGCAGCGTGTCGCGTTAGCGCGTTGTCTGGTGCGACGCAAACCGTATCTGTTGCTGGATGAACCCTTCTCAGCACTTGACCCCGCCTTACGGCAGGAGATGATGCAGGAAGTGAAAATGTTGGCGACAGAACAACGCATTGGTGTGCTGTTGGTGTCACATCAACCACAGGAAGCGAAAGATCTGGCCGACTGGCTGGGTTTTGTCGATGACGGGAAACTGGCATTTGTCGCGCCGATGGATGCACTGCAGCGGCCACCGAGTAGCGCCTTCGCCGCTTACCTAGGGCTGTAGTGTTTAATGCCCCCCTAGCACCAAGCAAAGGGGGCATACTGGAAATTACAAATTCTCTTCGGCAAACGATGCCAGGCGACTACGAACTACGCCATTTAAGAAGATATTGGCGCTACCCTCAAAGTCTTTAAAACGTTCCACAATATAGGTCAGGCCGGATGTCACCGGGGTCAGATAGTTAGAATCGATCTGCGCTAAGTTACCGGAGCAGACAATTTTAGTACCTTCGCCGCAGCGGGTGATGATAGTTTTTAATTGCGATGCGGTGAGATTTTGGCACTCATCCAATAGGACAAAGGTGTTTTGAAAACTACGTCCGCGCATGAAGTTCACTGATTTAAACTGAATGTTGGCTTTCTCCATGATGTATTGCAGCGAAGTTTCACGGCTTTCATCATGCTTGTGCAAGACTTCCAGTGTATCGGTGACGGCTGCCAGCCACGGCAGCATTTTTTCCTCTTCGGTACCGGGTAGAAAACCAATACTTTCCGCAATTTCCGGCGTGTTGCGGGTTACGATGATACGTTCATAAATACCGCGTTCAATCACTAGCTCTAACGCCGCAGCAACCGCCAACAGCGTTTTCCCACAACCTGCCGGCCCGGTCAGGATCACCAGATCAATAGTCGGATCGAGTAAGGCATCCAGCGCCATTCCCTGATAAATATTTTTCGGATGCACACCCCAGGCGTGGCGATTCATCAGACGGTCGTAGCCAATATCTTTGATGAATAATTTGCCGTCTTCGTGTTTTTGCACTCGTCCGGCGAAGGTTTGCGCCTCATCAATCAGATACTGATTTATGTGTGTTCCCGGCAAGATCGTTTCATCGATCTGATGATTGACATCACGACCATAAGAGACCGTTTCACACTGGCCAACTTTATCCCAGAAGGCCCCATCAATTTTTTGAAAGCCTTTTGCCAGCAGGCGAATATCATCGATCAATTGGTCGGTGCGATAATCTTCAACCTTTTCCAGCCCGGCCCCTTTGGCTTTCAGGCGCATATTGATGTCTTTGGTGACCAGCACTACTTTGCGATCTTTACGAATTTTTTGCAGATAAAGCGCCAGATTGATGATCCGGTTATCGGCTTCTTTACTGGTAAAGACCTCTTCCCCACCGGGCAAATGATGATCACTGAAAATTGAGATCAAACCGCAACAACCCGCACCGCTGGTTTTTTCACTCAGACAAATGCCGCTGGTAATTTGCTCTGGCGTGGCATCACGAAACACATCTTCCAGCGTGCGGATCGCCACCCGCGCTTCGCGACTGACATCTTTTTGCCGATCTTTGATGTTATCGAGCTCTTCAAGCACCGTCATCGGAATGACAATGTCGTGTTCCTGAAAGGAGTAGATGGACAGAGGTTCGTGCAACAGCACATTGGTATCGAGGACAAATAGTTTACGCTCATCGCAATCCATAGGCAGCCTCCTTTGGCTGGTGTGCCAGATGACAAATACATGTCAGTTACAACACACGGAAGTGATTTAAAACTAGCATCTATATGATAAATATAGACTATTACCAAGTTACCTTATGAACATTTCAGATTTGTGATATACCCTTTGATACACAGCGAAGCGCGGTTCTCACATAAATACGCTTTCCAAAAACAGCCGATCCCATCCAAGAATAACGACAATCCATACCCTAACTATTGCCTACTCTTGATCAGCAATCAAATAGTTAATTTCTGATAACAATGCCTGTAGTGAATAAAAAGTAGAATCTGTTACTTAATTGAAGAAGTTTCAGGAATTGATGTGAGCCTGCGGTGGTCGGTGAAAGGAAAAATAATGCATTACACAAAAAGAACAAATACACTTAAATCAGTAAGAAAAACAAATTAGTAAGCAGATTGGTCACTGATTAACATCGACCGCTTAAGTTCATCCTTCATTTACTTCTTGCGCAGGAATGCTTGAAAAAACGCCGCTGAATAGCGCATTTTTCTTATTTATGCTCAATATTTTGATGCCACGGTTCAATGAGAGGCTGATCAAGCAGAGATAGAATCTTTTCACGTAACTTATCTCTCTTTCAACTGTATTTACTTCAATCTCAAGAATGTCGGCACAGTGGGCTTGTTGAAATAAGCTATCGGGTTAATGCCCCAATCGGGATTTTCATGAGGGCACTCCGATACTGACTTAATCTTGTTATAGCAAACCAAAACATAATGCGACGCGTGATACCTGAAGAGATTATTCAATAAACAAGAAACAGATTTTCTCTCTCAATCGCTCTAGCGCATCTTCTGATGGATCGTATAAACGCCCCGAACTAATTTGATGGGGCATTTTTTTCACTACAACAAACCTTATTCCTTCCTGATTGCTTAGCCTGATATCATAGACTGGACCTTAAG
>MTLE01000059.1_pt1 | contig 119119 bp, 112 predicted proteins | sample 1982461 | NCBI WGS metagenome assembly MTLE01 (sample SAMN05712605, study PRJNA340218) | biofilm metagenome | isolation source: sample SPL anode biofilm adapted to -200 mV | place: USA | collected 2012-02-03
AAGGTCTTCGCTTTGCAATCCGTGAAGGCGGGCGTACAGTTGGCGCGGGTGTCGTAAGCTCGATTATTGAATAACGAAGCTGTGAGGAACTAAATGCAAAGCCAGAAGATAAGAATTCGCCTTAAGGCATATGATCATAAGCTGCTGGATGTTTCTGTCGGTGAGATTGTTGAAACAGCCAAACGAACAGGTGCACGTGTTGCAGGGCCAATACCTCTGCCAACTGTAATCAATAAGTATTGTGTTCTTAGAGGACCGCATGTTGATAAAAAATCACGTGACCAGTTTGAAATCCGTACGCACAAGCGGTTGATTGATATTTTAGATCCTACTCAGCAAACTGTGGACGCCCTTATGAAGTTAGATCTGTCGGCTGGTGTTGACGTCGAAATCAAACTGTAACGAAATTTATTGAACGGGAACAGATATGATTAAAGGCATCATTGGAAAAAAAATGGGCATGACCCAAATATTTCTGGAAGACGGCAACTGTATTCCGGTCACAATTGTTCAGGCCGGTCCTTGTGTCGTTACCCAGAAAAAAACCATTGAGAATGATGGATACAGTGCTGTACAGGTGGGATTTGATTCCATTAGTGCATCATCTGCTTCAAAGCCTCAGCTTGGCCATTGTACTAAATCTGGCCATGGCGTCTTTAGATATCTTAAAGAGCTTAAGCTGGATGGGATATCCGACTTGAATATTGGTGATTCTTTAACAGTATCGCAGTTTCAGCCTGGTGAATACATTGATGTGACAGGAACCAGTATCGGTAAAGGATTCCAAGGTGTTATTAAGCGCTGGAATTTTAGCGGCGGCCGGGCCACTCATGGCTCACGTTTCCATCGAGCTCCTGGTTCCATTGGTGCTTCAGCAACGCCATCACACGTATTTAAGAATAAAAAAATGCCTGGTCAATTGGGCAACACTAAAGTGACTGTTCAGAGACTTCAGGTTGTAAAAATTGATTCTTCACAAAACCTGCTCCTTATTAAAGGTGCTATTCCAGGGCATCGAAACAACATCGTCATCATAAAAAACAGTGTCAAAGCTTAAGTAAATTATCGGGAGTTTTAGTATGCCTTCCATAGCCGTATTAGATATGAACAGACAAAAGGTTGGCGAAGTATACTTGTCTGATGAGATTTTCGCCTCGGAGGTAAAAGAGCATTTAATGCATCTTGCACTTCGAATCCAGCTTGCAAATCGACGTGCAGGAACAGTTGGCGTCAAAACCCGTTCAGAAGTTGCCGGAAGCGGGAAGAAGCCTTTTAAGCAAAAGGGTACCGGCAATGCCCGACAAGGTTGCCGAAGGGCTCCTCAATACCCCGGTGGTGGTGTGGCATTTGGTCCGCAGGCAAAAGAGTATAATCTTAGCATTAACAAGAAGGCTCGTAATGCGGCACTACGTTCTGCTCTCTCACTACAGTTCAAAAATGATCGTATAATGGTTTTTGATAAAATAAATTTTGACAAAATATCGACTAAGAGTTTTGTCGAATTTATGAATCGGGTAGGTGTAGATCGTACACTAATTATAACCGATGATTTGAACAATAATCTTCAGCTTTCTTCTCGCAATGTACCGCACGTAAAGTTGCTAAAATACGATGCGCTGAACATTCATGATATGCTGAAGTACAAGAATCTTATTATTACACAGGGCGCCGTACAATTTGTTGAAGGAGCGCTACATAAATGAATATCTATTCAGTCATTAAAAAACCCCATGTAACTGAAAAAACATCTTTGAGTAGTGAATCTACCAATACAGTTTCGGTTATCGTAGATAGGGAAGCCAATAAAATTGAGATAAAACAGGCTGTTGAATCTCTTTTTAAGGTAAAAGTTGCCAACGTTAGGACAGTAAATGTTGCTGGCAAGGTAAAACGTGTCGGTCGTAATGCTGCTAAACGTTCAAATTGGAAAAAAGCCTATGTGACTCTGCAAGAAGGACAGTCCATAGATTTCTTTGAGGTTTAATCAATACTTTCGGGGTTCATAATGGGAATCAAAAGTTATAAACCGACATCAGCGGGTCGTAGACATCAGACTTGCTCGACGTTCGAAGAGATTACAACTACAACACCAGAAAAGTCTCTGCTAATAAAGCTGAAGAAAACTGGTGGTAGAAACTCGTTAGGTCGCGTGACTTCTCGTCATCAAGGCGGTGGTCATAAACAGAAGTATAGAATCATAGACTTCCGTCGCGAGAAACTCAGTATTCCAGCTAAAGTTGCTAGTATTGAGTATGACCCTTATCGTAGCGCCAGGATAGCGTTGTTGCACTATGTAGATGGTGAAAAACGATATATTTTGGCTCCTCACGAATTGAAAGTTGGCGATACTGTGATCAGCGGACCTGAAGCTGATATTAAACCAGGTAATTCGTTACCTCTTAAGTCAATTCCGCTGGGTACTATCATTCATAATATTGAATTGAAAATTGGCAAAGGTGCGCAGCTTGCCAGAAGCGCCGGCACTTTTGCGCAACTGATGGCGAAAGAAGGCCGATATTCACAGGTTAAGCTCCCATCTGGCGAAGTACGTATGGTTTTGCAGGATTGTTATGCAACCATTGGTCAAGTTGGCAATTTAGACCATGAAAAGGTAAGTATCGGAAAGGCAGGCAGGTCTCGCTGGCTTGGCAAGCGTCCTAAAGTTAGAGGCGTAGCCATGAACCCAGTAGATCATCCTCATGGTGGTGGTGAGGGCCGTACTTCCGGTGGACGTCATCCAGTTACCCCTTGGGGGATACCAACTAAGGGTTATAAGACCAGAACCAACAAGTCATCAGATCGTTTTATAGTTAAAAAGCGTAGCAAATAACACATGAGAGGCTAATATCATGGCACGTTCAATAAAAAAAGGGCCTTTTGTGGATGAACATCTGAGCAAAAAGGTTCAGGTAGAAGGGCCAAATTCAAAAAAAATCATAAAAACCTGGTCGCGCCGTTCCACGATCACGCCCGATTTTATCGGCATAAGCTTCGCTGTTCATAATGGCCGTAAATTCATTCCAGTATATGTCACTGAAAACATGGTGGGTCACAAGCTGGGTGAATTTTCACCAACACGTACTTTTCATGGACATGCTGCTGATAAAAAAAGCAAAGTTAAGAAGTAGGTAAGGGAGTTTATAATGGAATCAAGCGCAAAATTGACACTTGCACGACTTTCTCCGCGTAAGACCCGGCTTGTGGTTGACCTTGTTAGAGGTAAAGGAATTCAAGATGCACTTAATACATTGCGATTCCTCCCGCAACCGTCTGCAAAACTAATTTCTAAGTTGTTGAGATCGGCTGTTTCAAATGCTGAGCAAAAGGGTGTTTCTGATGTGGACAGTCTGATCGTTAAGACGATTTATGTTGATGCTGGTGCTGTTCTTAAGCGCTTTGTGCCTCGTGCCATGGGGCGTGCCAGCAAAATTCGTAAACCGACTAGTAATATTAACGTAATTCTTTCTGATACGAAATAGTTTCATTACGCGGAGGTGTAGTTTGGGACAAAAAGTTAATCCGATAGGCTTTAGGCTAGGTGTAATCAAAACTTGGGACTCAAAGTGGTATGCTGAGGCCGAATACGCCAAGCTTTTACATGAAGATATAAAAATTCGCGCCTTTCTTAAGAAGCGTCTTTATAGTTCTGGTGTTTCGAAGATAGAAATCGAGCGAGCTGCTAATAAGACAAAAATTAACATATTTACTGCACGGCCAGGATTAATTATTGGGAAAAAAGGTTCCGAGGTTGAGACGATAAAAAAGGAGCTTGCCAATCTGACCTCAAAAGAAATTTTTATTAATATCAACGAGGTTCGAAAACCTGAGCTTGATGCTCAATTAGTAGCTGAAAACGTAGCACTGCAGTTAGAGCGCAGGATAGCCTTTCGGCGTGCCATGAAGAAAAGCGTCACTTCAGCGCTGAAGTTTGGAGCAAAAGGCATCAGAATTACATGTTCAGGCCGTTTGGGTGGGGCTGAAATGTCTCGTACAGAATGGTACCGTGAAGGAAGAGTTCCTTTGCATACGCTTCGAGCAGATATCGATTATGGTTTTGCAGAAGCCAAAACGACATACGGAATAATTGGTATCAAAGTTCTGATCTTTAAAGGTGAGATTCTACCTGGTCAGTAAATTATTTTTGCGCACAGGAGTCAGCTTCAATGTTAATGCCGAAACGGGTTAAACATAGAAAACAGATGAAGGGCCGAATGAACGGCAAGCCTTGTCGAGGAATTGCTCTCTCTTTTGGCGAGTTCGGGTTGCAGGCCACTGAATGTGGTTGGATTGATTCTCGCCAGATTGAGGCCGCTCGTATTGCGATGACACGCTACGTCAAAAGGGGTGGTAAAATATGGATTCGTATTTTTCCTGATAAACCCTTAACATCAAAACCGGCCGAGACGAGGATGGGCAAGGGAAAAGGAGCTCCTGATTCTTGGGTAGCTGTTATAAAGCCAGGTACCGTCCTTTACGAAATGGAAGGCGTCACTGAAGAAATCGCACGTGAGGCTCTCAGGCTGGCAGCACATAAGCTACCTCTTTCAACAAAGTTCATTGTAAGGGGTGAAAATCATGAAGGTTAATGAATTACGTAAGCTATCAGCCGATGATCTTAACAAAAAGAAAGCTGAGCTCACTCAGGAACTCTTTAATTTTAAGTTTCAGTTGCATACCGGCAGGCTCGAAAATACTGCTAAGTTAAAAGGTATTCGGCAAGAGATTGCCAGGGTCAGCACCATTCTTGCTGAGATCAAGCCATAGGGAGTAACAGATGAGTGAACGTGGACACCGAAGAATACAGGTTGGGGTAGTCGTAAGTGACAAAATGGAAAAAACTATTGTTGTTAGGGTTGATAGACTGGTAAAGCATCCTCTGTACAACAAATATATTAAACGTAGTGAAAAATATAAAGTTCATGATGAAAATAACAGTTGCAAGATGGGTGATAGGGTACAGATTATAGAGTGTCGTCCGTTGAGTAAGGACAAACGCTGGAACCTTAATCAGATCATCGATAGCATTTCTTAGGACAGGGGTACCCAGTAATGATACAGATGCAGTCAATACTAGACGTAGCAGATAATTCCGGGGCCAAGAAACTCTTTTGCATCAAGGTGCTTGGTGGTTCTAAGCGCAAATATGCAGGAATTGGCGATATCATTGTAGCCTCTGTACGCGAAGCTATTCCGAACTCTAAAGTAAAAAAAGGCGACGTTGTAAAAGCGGTAATTGTTAGAACCGCAAAAGAACTAGGTCGCCCTGATGGTTCGTATATACGCTTTGACGACAACTCAGGTGTTGTAATTAATAACCAAAAAGAGCCTGTCGGTACTCGTATTTTTGGCCCTGTTGCTAGAGAGTTGCGAGCCAAAAAGTTCATGAAGATAATTTCGCTCGCTCCAGAAGTACTTTAATTGAATCGGAGAAATGTTGATGCAAGCCACCAAATCTCATGTCAGTAAGGGTGATACAGTTGTAGTAATTGCCGGTAAAGAAAAGAATAAATCCGGTAAAATACTTCAGATATTATCCAAGAAGAATAGTGTTATTGTTGAAGGGCTTAATATGGTTAAACGACATGTTAAAGCTCGTGGCAATGAACCGGGCGGAATCAAGGAAAAGGAAGCCTCGATTCACATTTCCAATGTCATGCTGTTCTGTTCCAAGTGTGCCAAGCCGGTTAGAACTACGATCAAAGCGCTTGAGAATGGCGATAAGCAGAGACTCTGCGTTAAGTGCGGAAGCTCTTTAGAGAAATAGACAGGGGGAAGTTAGACAATGGCTCGTCTTAAAAAATTATATAGTGAAGAAGTTGTAGCCAAACTTCAGTCGGATTTTAACTATAAAAACATAATGGAAGTTCCTAAGATTCAGAAAGTTGTTGTTAATATGGGTCTTGGAGAAGCAATTCAGAATGTAAAAATATTGGACTCGGCAAGTGCAGAGATTAATGCCATAACTGGACAGAAGTCTGTAATTACTAAAGCAAAAAAATCTATTTCTACATTTAAGTTGCGTCAAGGAATGCCAATCGGTTGTATGGTAACTCTTCGGCGCGATAGAATGTATGAGTTTCTCGATCGTTTAATGAATGTTTCGCTCGCACGTGTTCGCGATTTTAAAGGTGTTTCGTCGAAGGCCTTTGACGGTAAAGGAAATTATACCCTTGGAATTAAAGAACAGCTGATATTTCCTGAAATTAATTATGATAATGTTGATAAAATTAAAGGTTTAAACATAACTATTGTAACAAGTGCAAAATCAGATGAAGAGGGACGCGCATTGCTCAAATACCTGGGCATGCCATTCAGGAACTAAGATATTTGGGAGGATTCTGTGGCAAAAGTATCAATGATAATCAAATCCCAGCGTAAGCCAAAATTTCAGGTGCAACAGCATAATCGTTGCAATGTTTGTGGCAGACCGAAAGCATTTTACCGCAAGTTTCAGATGTGCAGGATATGTCTTCGTAAATATGCCTCCTCGGGTCAGATACCTGGTGTGATCAAATCCAGCTGGTAATCAAACAATTGAGTTATAGATAGATAGAGGAGTTACGAACGATGTCAATGACAGATCCTATTGCCGACATGCTGACTAGAATTAGAAATGCTAATATGGTCAAATTGCAGAAGGTGGACATACCATCTTCAAATCTTAAAATCAATATCGCTACTGTTCTCAAACAAGAAGGTTTTATAAAAAACTATAAAGTTATCTCTGACAACCTCCAGGGTGTGCTGCGAATATATTTGAAGTATATTGATGAGAAAGATTCTGTGATCAATGAGATCAAACGAGTCAGTAAGCCAGGCGGCCGGGTATATAAGAAGGCGGAAGATATCCCAGTTGTCAAAAATGGTATAGGAGTAGCGATCTTGTCCACTTCTAAAGGTATTATAACCGACAACGCTGCGCGTCAAGCTGGTGTTGGTGGTGAAATTCTTTGTACTATCTGGTAAACATTGAAATTAAGGAGCACGATCAATGTCGAGAATAGGGAAACTTCCCATTGAAATACCTAAGGGCGTCAAGATTTCATTCAATGATTCTGTTTTCATGGTTCAGGGTCCAAATGGTAATCTTAGCCGTCAAATTATGCCTTGTGTTGCACTTGACATCAGTGAGTCAACCATTGTTGTTTCTAGAGTTGATGAAAATAGTGCAACCAGAGCTGCCCACGGTTTGACACGCACTTTGATTAATAATATGGTCATCGGTGTTACTAAAGGATTTCAGGTGGATTTAGAGATTAATGGTGTCGGTTACCGTGCCGAGGTAAAGGGAACAGAGCTGGTTTTAAGTCTCGGGTATTCACATCAAATCAATTTCATGATCCCTGACGGAATATCAATTGATGTTGAAAAGATGACTAAGATTGCAGTTAAAGGTTATGACAAAGAGATGGTCGGCCAAACGGCTGCCAAGATTAGGTCTTTCCGTGCTCCTGAGCCTTACAAGGGCAAGGGTATTAAATATGCTAACGAGACTATACTGAGAAAAGCTGGTAAAACAGGTAAAAAATAGTCTTTATAAGGAGATAGTAGTGGCTAAAACAGCTCTTAAAGCCGTAACAAGATATAAGCGACAGGTACGGGTACGCAAGAAAGTACGCGGAACAACAGAACGTCCGCGTTTAAATGTCTTCAAGAGTGCCAGGCATATATATGCCCAATTAATAGATGATTCGAAGGGAATCACTATAGTTGCCTGTTCAACACTGACTGACGGGCTAGATGTGTCCACAGGTACCGGTAATATAAATGCCGCTAAATCAGTTGGCAAAAGTATTGCTGGTTTGGCTATTGAAAAAGGTATTACGTCGGTTGTATTTGACAGAAATGGTTTTCTTTACCACGGAAGAGTCAAGGCGTTAGCCGATTCAGCCCGCGAGGCCGGGCTTCTTTTTTAAAGTGATTGAGGAGGTTTTCATTGATTAGAGTTAATTCAGCTGAATTGAACCTTACTGACCGTGTAGTGCATATCAGTCGCGTTGCAAAGGTCGTCAAAGGCGGTCGACGTTTTAGTTTTTCTGCGTTGATCGTTGTTGGTGATGGAAACGGTTACGTTGGTTATGGCTTGGGCAAGGCCAATGAGGTTCCTGAAGCCATCAGAAAAGGTGTTGAACAAGCAAAAAAGAACCTTATTAAAGTACCAGTCAACCAAAGTCAAACTATACCTTTCGAAATTGAGGGGAAATTTGGCGCAGGAAGATTATTGATGAAACCAGCATCAGCAGGTACTGGCGTAATTGCTGGTGGCGCTGCACGAGCAATATTTGAGGCGGCTGGTATTAACAATATTCTTTCCAAGTGTCTTGGGTCTAACAACCCACACAATGTTGTGAAAGCCGCTTTCGCCGGTCTTATGCGACTGAAGACCCCCGAAGAGATTTTTGCTCGCCGCGGGCTGAATGATTAATAATCGAGGTGAATATATTATGAACGCCAAGTTGCAGGTAACGCTCGTCAAGAGTACAATTGGCAAACCTAAAAAGCATCGCGATATTGTCGCTGGTCTTGGTTTGAGAGGGCTAAACAAGACAGTAGAGCTAAGCGATACTCCCGAGATCCGGGGAATGATAGCTAAGATTAACCATATGCTAAAGATCGCACCATAAAGAGGCGGATAGAATGGACTTGAATACACTCAAACCCGCAATGGGTTCGGTTAAAAAAAGAAAACGTATTGGTCGCGGTACTGGCTCAGGGCACGGAAAGACAGCTACTAAAGGCCATAAAGGTCAAAAGGCGCGTTCTGGCGGAAGCATTAAGGCTGGTTTTGAAGGTGGTCAGATGCCTTTGCAACGCCGACTTCCAAAGCGTGGATTTACTCCTATTGAGCGCTTAGAGTATGCCGTAGTAAATATTAAGCAGCTCGACGTTTTTGATGCAGGTGCCACAGTTGATATTGTTGCGCTAGCTGATAAAGGTCTGATTAACAATAGTAATTCCTTGATCAAAATTCTTGGTAACGGCTTACTTGATAAGCCTTTGACTGTAATCGCTACAAAGTTCAGCCAGTCTGCTAAAGACAAAATTATTGCTGCTGGCGGGCGAATTGAGGAGAAGCTATAGTGCTTGATGCACTCAAAAATATATTCAAAATCCCTGAATTAAAAAAACGTGTTTTTTATTCATTGGGTATGCTTGCAGTTTATCGTATCGGTTGTCATATACCGACTCCTGGGATTGATCGTATTGCGCTATCCCATTTTTTTAAACAGGCTCAAGGGACATTGCTTGGTTTGTTTGATATGTTTTCAGGTGGAGCTCTGGAAAGATTAACCGTATTCGCGCTCGGAATAATGCCGTATATTTCTTCTTCTATCATTTTTCAACTTCTAACTGTAGTTGTTCCGGCAATTGAGAAATTATCCAAAGAAGGCGAATCAGGTCGTAAAAAAATTATCCAATACACACGATACGGTACAGTGTTATTGAGCGTTGTACAGGGACTTGGCATTGCTATTGGTCTTGAGAGCATGCGTGGACCAGCCGGTGAATTGGTTGTTCCCAACCCAGGTTGGGCCTTTCGTCTTATGACGGTTTTGACGCTTACCGCTGGTACTGCATTTATTATGTGGTTGGGTGAGCAAATGTCTGAGAAAGGTGTAGGTAATGGCATTTCTTTGATAATTTTTGCCGGTATAGTAGCCAGAATACCAACAGCACTTGGGAATACGGCAAAATTGCTTAACGCAGGGCAAATATCATTATTTGTAATCATTTTTGTTCTTGCACTTATGTTTGTTGTTATTGCTGGTATTGTTTTCGTGGAGAGAGGCCAGCGTCGTCTCCCGATCCATTATGCAAAAAGAGTTGTTGGTCTGAAAACATTCAATGCTCAGACTTCACATTTGCCTCTCAAGGTAAACATGGCTGGTGTTATACCACCTATATTTGCTTCATCAATTATTATGTTCCCAGCAACAATTGCAAATTTTATTAATATACCTTGGGTCCAAAATGCAGCTAAAAGTTTGACTCCCGGCAATTGGGCTTACAATGTCTTTTATGTTGCATTCATAGTTTTTTTCTGCTATTTCTACACGGCTGTGACTTTTAATCCGGTAGATGTGGCTGAAAACATAAAAAAACACGGTGGATACATACCTGGGATTAGGCCTGGCAAAGAAACTTCCGAATTTATGGATAGTGTGCTGACTAGGCTTACTTTTGCGGGTGCAATTTATATTTCAGTTGTGTGTGTGCTTCCATCAATTTTAATAGGAAAATTCAATCTACCATTTTATTTTGGTGGTACGGCACTATTGATTGCTGTAGGTGTCGGTATGGATACGGTTTCTCAGATTGAGTCGCATCTCATTACAAAGAATTATGATGGTTTTTTGAAGGGCGTCAGGATTAGGGGAAGGAAATAGCGTGAATATCATTCTGTTTGGTCCTCCAGGTGCTGGTAAAGGTACTCAGGCGCAATTTATAGTTAGTCGCTACGGGATTCCACAAATTTCGACTGGGGATATGTTGCGAGCTGCAGTAAAGGCGCAAACACCTTTAGGTATCAGGGCTAAGCAGGTTATGGAATCAGGGGCACTTGTTTCTGATGAGATTGTATTGGGTATTGTGGAGGAAAGAATTGCGCAGCCAGATTGTGATAATGGCTTCGTTCTGGATGGTTTCCCCCGGACAATCCCGCAGGCTGAGTCTCTGGACAATGTCCTTGGTAAAATATCCAAAAGCATTGATTGTGTGATTTCGCTTAATGTTGATAATTCTGAAATAGTTGAGCGTCTTTCTGGAAGACGTAATTGCACGGGCTGTGGCAAGGGGTATCACGTGTCCAATGATCCTCCAAAAATTGCCGGTGTTTGTGATGTCTGTGGCGCTGGATTGGCTCAGAGGGATGATGACCATGAAGTGACTGTCAGGACAAGGTTAAGCGTATATGATCAGCAGACGGCTCCCCTTAAGAATTATTATGAAAATGCAGGTTTGTTGCGTAATATAAATGGGAGTGGATCGATATCTGATATTCAAAATCAAATAGCAATTACGTTACAAGGATGTTTTGGTGATCATTCTTAAGTCTCGTCGCGAGATAGATAGGATGAGATCCTCTTGCAAGATTGCAATTGAAATTCTTCTTCTGCTCAAGGACATGGTAAAGCCAGGTGTCAGTACGAAAGATTTGGAAGCAATAGCTAACGAGGAAACAAAAAAACGTAAGGCAATACCAGCTTTTAAAGGTTATCATGGCTTCCCGAGCGCTCTCTGCTGCTCCCCTAATCAACAAGTGGTTCATGGAATGCCAACATCAACTCCGTTGAAAAGTGGTGATATCCTGAGCCTTGATTTCGGTGTACTCTATGATGAATTTTACGGCGATGCCGCTATAACTGTCCCAGTTGGTGATATATCTGAACAGGCAAGTAAGCTCATAAATGTAACTGAAAAATCATTGATAAAGGGTATAAGTAAGGCTGTTCCAACAGGGAGACTGTTTGATATATCGCATTCAATACAGACTTATGTTGAAGCTCATGGTTTTTCAGTTGTACGAGATTTTGTCGGGCATGGTATAGGTAAGCACCTGCATGAAGACCCACAAGTGCCCAATTACGGTTTACCTGGTAAAGGTGTGCGTCTTAAGCCGGGAATGGTTTTGGCAATTGAGCCAATGATCAACCAAAATAGTCATGAGGTTCGGGTTCTGCAAGATGGCTGGACTGTAGAGACATGTGATGGTGGTCTTTCTGCTCATTTTGAACATACGGTAGCTATTACTGATGATGGACCGGAAATATTGACGCGTTTATAGCGGTTGTTGAAGGGGAGAAAAATGAAAGTAAGAGCTTCGGTAAAGAAAATATGTGACAAATGCAAGATTGTTAAGCGTAAGGGTATCGTTCGCGTAATCTGTGACATCCCGAAACATTCTCAGCGTCAGGGATAAGTAATTAAAGGAGGACTTTCAATTGGCACGAATTGCAGGTATTGATTTACCAAAAAACAAGCGAATAGTTATTGCCCTTACTTATATCTACGGTATTGGACAATCCACAGCTGCTGAAATCCTCTCAGAAGCAAAGATAGATCCAGATACTCGGACAGATAAGCTTACAGAAGCTGAAGTTTCACGTCTGCGCGATGAAATAGATCGTAATTGTAAGGTCGAAGGTGATTTGCGCCGGGAAGTTTCAATGAATATTAAGCGTCTGATGGATCTTGGTTGTTATCGTGGGCTTCGCCATAGGAAGGGCCTGCCAGTAAGAGGGCAGCGCACAAAAACTAATGCGCGAACACGTAAGGGGCCTGCTCGTACTGTAGCAGGTAAGAAGAAATAATCCTATTAGTTTTGGAGAATACGAATGGCAAGTCCAGTAAAGAAAGTCGTCCGTAAAAAAAAGGAACGTAAAAATATTATTAACGGAGTTGCTCATATACAGGCAACCTTCAATAATACGATCATTACCATTACTGATGCAGTTGGTAACGTGATTTCATGGTCAACAGCTGGTGCAAAGGGTTTTAAAGGCTCCCGCAAAAGCACTCCATTTGCGGCACAAGTTGCTGCTGAGGATTGCGCTAAGAAGGCACAAGAGCATGGCCTGAAGAACATTGAAGTATATGTAAAAGGCCCTGGGTCTGGTCGTGAATCTGCCCTTAGGGCTCTTCAGGCAGTTGGTTTTAATATCAGTTTTATTAAAGATGTTACGCCGATTCCTCATAATGGGTGCCGCCCACCAAAAAGAAGAAGAGTATAATCTGCGTTAACCAATAAAGGAGGTTTTCATTGGCTCGTTATACAGGACCTTCATGCCGTCAGTGCAGAAGAGAAAACATGGAATTGTATTTAAAGGGAGATCGGTGTTATACCGATAAGTGCGCAATTAAACGGCGTAATTACCCTCCTGGCCAGCATGGTCAGTCACGCGTAAAAGTATCCGCTTATGGAGTTCAATTGCGTGAAAAGCAAAAAGTTAGACGTATTTATGGACTCCTTGAAAAGCAATTTCGTAGTTATTTTGTTGAGGCGGATCGTCAAAAAGGTGTAACAGGCGAAAACCTCCTGTCGCTTTTAGAAAGACGTCTAGATAATGTTGTTTATCGACTTGGTTTTGCGTCGTCACGTTCAGAATCCCGTCAATTGGTTCGCCATGGGCACTTTGTCCTTAACGGCAGAAAAGTAAACATACCTTCTATCCAACTGAAAGTTGGTGATGTTATAGAGTTGCGAGAAAAGAGCAAGAAGATAGTCTCTATTAACGAATCTCTAGAAGCAGTCGTGAGACGTGGTATTCCTCAATGGCTTGAGATTGATAAAGAGGCTTTTAAAGGGAACCTTAAAGGGCTGCCTGTTCGAGAGGATATCACAACTCCAATTCAAGAACAGCTTATTGTTGAGCTTTATTCGAAGTAATTCCCGGAGCTTACAGGCATTTATATGTAATATCCAGCCCCGATATTTTCCTCCGGAGGAGGTTGTAATGTATAAAAATTGGCGCGATCTTATTAAGCCAAAACAGCTTCAGGTCGAAAAAGAAACACTTTCAGATACATACGGTAAATTTTATGCTGAACCATTCGAACGCGGTTTTGGTATAACTTTAGGCAATTCGATTAGGCGAATCCTTCTTTCATCACTTCAGGGAGCAGCAGTTACTTCTGTTAAGATAAAGGGTGTACTTCACGAATTTTCTGCAATTCAGGGTGTGACTGAGGATGTAACTGACATTATTCTTAACCTTAAAGGTGTGCGTCTTAAGTTATATTCAACAGATCAAGCTATTATTCGTATAAGCCACAAAGGTGAAGGTATTATTAAGGCTGGCGATATTCTGGTCGGTCATAATGCTGAGGTAATGAATCCTGAACACCATATTGCTACTTGTGGTAAAGATGCAAATTTAGAAGTTGAATTAACTGTTAAAATGGGTAAAGGGTATGTGTCGGCCGACCGTAATCGTGATGAAAAAGCGCCAGTTGGTACCATACCAATTGATGCGATTTACTCTCCGATTAAAAAAGTTAACTACGCCGTATCCAATGCTCGCGTAGGGCAGATGACTGACTATGATAAGTTGACTATTGAGGTTTGGACGGACGGTAGTGCCAAGCCTGAAGATGCAATTTCTTATGCTGCTAAAATCATGAAAGAGCAGTTATCGATTTTTATAAATTTCGATGAAGAATCCGAACCGCAACAATTTGAAGAATCACAAGAAGAAAAAGATAAGATTAACGAGAATCTTTATCGTACAGTTGAAGAGCTAGAATTGTCAGTACGTTCTGCCAATTGTCTCAAAAATGCAGGCATTAAGCTTATAGGCGAACTTGTATCAAAGACTGAAGCTGAAATGTTGAAAACTCAGAATTTCGGTCGTAAGTCTTTGAATGAAATTAAAGATATTTTGAGTGAAATGGGATTGACATTCGGCATGAAGCTAGAGAATTTCCCTGATCAGGAAATCATGAGCCGTTTGCGTGGTGAGCAGAAAGAAGAAGAGTAGTTCTTGAAAAGCTTTTATTAGTATTAGAAAGGAAACATACAATGCGTCACAATAAAGCTGGCAGAAGACTTGGCAGGACTACCAGTCATCGAGAAGCAATGTTTAGGAATATGGTTACCTCATTGCTTAGCCATGAAAAAATAACTACCACAGATGCCAAGGCTAAAGAAATACGTTCCGTTGCCGAGAAGATGATAACACTCGGAAAACGTGGTGATCTTCATTCAATGCGACTTGCTGCCGCCTATATTCGTGAAAAATCGGTTGTAACCAAGTTATTTACTACTATAGCTCCACGTTACAAAGAACGTCTCGGCGGATACACCCGTATTATAAAATTAGGAATTAGGCAGGGTGACACAGCACCAATTTCACTTATTGAATTGGTTGAAGAGGAAATGCAGCCTAAAAAGGTAAAACAAAAGCCTGCTAAGTCAATAACCAATAAAGTAATCGCTAATCCTATTGCTATAGACGAGGCTGCAGCAGTTGCGGCAACTGCAGAAACAGATCCAGCTCAAGTATGTGAGGCTAAAGCAGATTAATTTCAGCTTTTCTCGTAAAAACTAAAAAAGGGCAAGGGTATATCCCTTGCCCTTTTTGTTATATGCAAGTTCTGAGTTAAAACATTGTACGGTTATGTCAATAGATCAACCACCATTCCTTTTATACCGATAACCTTTGCTGTAATTGCCAACTGGTCCTTGTTTTCGCTGATGATAAGATTGTATAGTCGATCGGCTTCAGTATTTATGACTGTGATTATCTCAAAGTAGCGTGGATTTTGAGGGGTGCCTCCTATCTTTTCAAGCCGATAAGCTTCTGCATTGATTTGTTTCGCTAGTTTGCTTAATAGGTCACGGAACTGTTTAAAATTGGGCAGTGTTGGCTCTTTATTTAGTCTCTCACCAGACCGATCGATTTCTTGCCTTAGATTTTCAATCTCTTGCTCGTATGATTGAAACCCAGTTTGTTGCTGATTCAGTTCTGCTGCAAACAATGATTTATCTCCCTTCGCTAGAGTAGTTTTTCTATTATCTTCCCGATTAGTATTTCTTGTGGTTAATGTTTCCTTGATGCGCATTGGAAAGCCCCTCTGTTTGATTTTACAAACAAGCTACCATAATCTAATGCAGTAGACAATTGATGCAAAAATGCAACAATCAAGTTTGCAAGCTAATTTGCATATGATATGCTTGCAGCGTTGCAGGATCATTCTATTGTCATTGGAGGTATGTCATGTTGGAATTACTCGAAAAAGCCGTAATGACCGCCATCGGCGCAGCAGCAATTACACAGAAAAAAGCTGAAGAAATTATTTCTGAGATGAAGGATCGATACAAAATGACAGAAGACGAAGGAAAGCAGTTTGTTGACCGTTTACAATCGATTGCCAAGGAAAGTGGTGAAAAGATGCGTGAGGCTGCAGAAATTGAAGTGCAGAAAGTCGTTAGTCGACTAGGATTGGTTTCGCGTGAAGAGTTTGACCTTTTAGCGAAGCGTGTTCAGGAATTGGAATCAAAACAAAATCAGTAATATTCTTATAATGTTATCCTTTTTTAAGATAAACAGAAATATACGCAGCATCCGTCGCTACTGGAATGTAGTTCGTGTGCTTAGCGCCTATGGGTTTGACCATATTCTGGAAATGCTGGGACTGAGTGATATGGTTGCGCGGAGCAAACGTTTGTTCCGCCACGACAGTTCCGTGATTTATCGACTCACTGCAGCAGAGAGAATGCGTTTGGTATTAGAGGAGTTAGGTCCAACTTTTATCAAGTTAGGTCAACTCTTGTCTACGCGACCTGATATTGTTCCATCGTCATTTGTTCGCGAATTCGAGAAACTTCAGGATTCTGTTCCTAGTATTTCATTTGAGGAATTGAAGGTGCAGGTTGAACGGGAACTAGGGGGAAGTATTGATCTGTTCTATTCTGAGATAGATCCGGTTCCTCTTGCTGCCGCATCTATTGCTCAAGTTCATCGTGCGCGCCTTTGTACCGGTGAGGATGTTGTCATCAAAGTACGGCGACCTGGAGTAGTAGAATTGGTTGAGTCAGATATTAGTGCTCTCATGGGGTTGGCGAATTTGGCTGAACATCATATATCTGGCAGCGAAATATATGATCCTATCGGTGTGGTGCGTGAGTTTGCCCGCTCTATCAGGCGCGAAATGGATTTTACTCGAGAAGGTCGAACTATTGAGCGATTCCGCGATAACTTCACCACCATAAAATGGTTGCATTTCCCCAAGGTATTTTGGGATCAGACTTCCCGTGGAGTTCTGACCCTTGAATATGTAAACGGAATTAAGGTGTCAGACCTGGAATCGTTAGAACGGACTGGGCTTGATCGTAGGCTTGTGGCACGCCGTGGTGCTGATGCCTTTTTGGAAATGGTTCTTAATCACGGTTTTTTCCATGGTGATCCTCATCCTGGTAATGTCATGATATTGCCGGAAAACGTTATCTGTCTTCTCGATTACGGCATAGTCGGAAGAGTAGATGATGAACAAAAAACTTTTCTGAGTGATATCCTTTTTGCCATTATCAAACGAGATATGGATGAGGTGATCTCGCTATTGCTTTTCGCCGGCGATATCTCCGACAATCTCAATGTACGTGCTCTCAAGCGAGATCTTTCCAATTTCGTTGACAGTTATTATGAAATCCCGCTTCAAGATATTGAAGTAGGCAGAATGTTGGTAGAGTTTATCGAGATCATAACAATTTATAACATCAGAATACAGCCTGATTTGATGTTATTGGCCAAGTCCCTGGTTATTATTGAGGGGATGGGACGAAATCTGGATCCTGATTTCAACATGGTGGAACATCTGCGTCCATTTATGGAAAAGGCATTAAAGCAAAAATACTCTGCGCGGCGCATATCCCGTGATGTCAATTCAATCCTGCTTTCATATGTTAATTTAGCCCGTAATCTACCACGCGATGTAAAAGAGATTATTAATCGAATCAACCGCAATAAATTCAAGATTGACCTTGAACATCGTGGCTTGGATAAATTTACTGCTGACTTCGACCGTTCTGTAAACCGTCTCTCTTCCAGCCTAATTCTTGCTGCGTTGATTATTGGATCATCAATCATCATGCAGACCGACAAGGGACCAAAGCTCTTGGGATTTCCGGTGCTGGCATTTCTTGGTTATACTGTTGCCGGAATAATAGGACTCTGGCTCGTGTATGCCATAATACGTTCTGGCAGGATGTGAATTGGCCTGCTTGCGGTATCTTTGATTAAGGCAAGGTGTTGATGGAATCCAGGCTTCCAAAGTATGAACGCAACAAAAGGGTCCGTGAAGCGATCATTGTCGTCTTGGCGATTGTTTTGATCATCTTTCTTACCAGGGCGGAAATCCGCTTGACTCAACTGAGTGCCGATGCACCAATAGGCAGTAACATAGCCATCTTCGGTGTCATCAATGTCGTTATTCTTCTCGTAATCCTGCTAGTGTACCTGGTCTGCCGCAATGTTGTGAAACTCTTCGTGGAAAGCCGCTCCAATCCGTTTGCCACCCGTTTACGCACCAAGTTGGTAATCTCTTTTGTCGGGCTATCATTGATTCCCACCATGCTGCTTTTCTTTGCGGCTGCCGGATTCATAAACAATACTGTCCATAACTGGTTCAACACGCAAGTGGAGACGTCCTTAAGCGAATCTCTGGAAATAGCCCAGACATATTATAAAAACTCAGCATCCAATGCCCTCTATTATGGACGTCAGATAAGCGGATTCATCAGGACTCAAAAGTTGTTGAACCAGGACAATCTGCCGCAGTTAAAAGAGCTGATCAAGCAGAAACAGAAAGAATACAACCTCGGAATCGTGGAAGTCTATTCTGCCCAGAGAGAGGAATTAGTTAGGGCCTCCAATCCGGAGGTTCCCAAAGGTGAATTGACAAATCCGGCCTCGGAGGATATTAAGCGTGGATTGGCAGGTAGTGAGCTGACACGTGTCAACCAAGCCGGCAAGGCCGACCTGATTCGTGGCATTGTTCCGGTCTACTCGACATGGAACGCTAAGGACGTAGTAGGCGTGGTTGTTGTCAACTATTACGTGCCTTATTCACTGGTTAACAAGATGAAGGAAATCACGGATTCATACCATGAATTCCGCCAGCTCAAGATACTAAAAAACCCGATCCGGGCAGGGTATATAATTACACTTTTTCTTATAGCGACCGTGATAGTTTTCTTTGCTTACTGGATGGGGATATATCTTGCCAACAGCATGACGAAACCGGTTCAGGAGTTGGTTGAGGCGACCAGGGCGGTTGCAGATGGCAATCTGGGTGTCCATATTGAATCCTATGCTGCTGACGAAATCGGCATGCTGGTCCAATCATTTAACCGCATGACCGATGATTTGCGAACCAAGCAGCTTGCACTTAACGCCTCCAATGAGGAACTCTCCCGCATCAACCAGGAGATAGAACGACGGCGGCAGTATATGGAAATCGTGCTGCGTAATGTGGCCGCCGGCGTGATCTCGGTTGATAGGGACGGCATTATTACTACAATAAATACTTCTGCCGAAAAACTGCTTAGCATCAATACCGGTTCGATCCTGGGTAAAAATTTTCGAGAGGTGTTGCGTGATGCCCATCTGGATATTGTGAAGGAGAGCCTGAAGGATTTGGTATTGTCTAAACAGGACACCATCAACCGTCAAATTTTCCTGGATGTGCGTGGTACTCGCCTGGTCCTGCATCTGCATCTGACCATGCTGAAGGACGAGACAGGTGATTTTCTGGGAACCGTATTGGTTCTGGATGACCTTACTCAGGTGATGAAGGCCCAGCGCATGGCTGCTTGGCGTGAGGTGGCGCGGCGTATTGCCCACGAAATAAAAAACCCGCTTACCCCGATACAATTGTCGGCCCAACGTCTCCGAAAGCGCTATCTCTCAAGATTCACCGATGACGAGAAAGTGTTCGACGAATGCACAGAGATGATCATCAAGTCAGTGGATGAGTTAAAAAACCTTGTTAATGAGTTTTCAAATTTTGCGCGTATGCCCGCAATTCAGCCTGATTTCAACGATCTGAATGATGTGATCAGAGAAACGTTGACGCTCTATCAAGAGGCGCACCGGGGGGTACGATTTGTTTTTACCCCTGATGAAAGGCTTCCACAGCTCAAGATCGACAGGGTACAAATCAAGCGGGTAGTTATCAATATGTTGGAAAACGCGGTTGCCGCTATGGAAGAACAGGGGACCATCGACATCAGCAGTTGTTTCGACCCTGAATTGAAGATGGCGTCATTTACTATTTCAGATGATGGTCCTGGTATTCCGAATGAGGACAAACAACGATTGTTTGAACCATATTTTTCAACAAAAAAATCAGGTACCGGGCTTGGTTTGGCGATCGTTAGCAGTATTATTTCCGATCACAACGGTTTTGTAAGGGTTAGGGACAACGAACCAAGAGGTTCCAGTTTTATAGTAGAGCTCCCGGCGGGGTAGGAAATTTCCCGGGTAATGCTTGATATAATTTACATATACTCGAATTCCAAGGAGTAATGAATGTCAAAGGCAATTCTTGTAGTTGATGACGAAAAGGATATCAGGATTTCACTTGCGGGAATTCTGGAAGACGAAGGATACCATGTAATGACCGCAGCAAGTGGCGCTGAGGCACTGGAATCCGCCCGCCAGGAGTTGCCGGACTTGGTGTTGCTGGATATATGGATGCCGGAAATGGACGGTCTGGAGGTGCTTGAGAGGCTTAAGACGCTTTTCCCACAACTGACGGTTATCATGATTTCGGGTCACGGTACTATTGAAACTGCGGTACGTACAACCAAGCTGGGTGCCTTTGATTTTATCGAGAAGCCGCTCTCTTTGGACAAGGTTCTGATCTCTGTAGCCAACGCCTTGAGGATGAGTGAGTTGCGGGTTGAAAATGAGGAGCTTAAGCGCACAGTAGGTAATGAATACGAGTTAATAGGGTGTTCGCCCTTAATGGTAACGCTCCGGGAACAGATCATGCGCGTTGCTCCAACAAGGGCCTCAGTTTTGGTGACTGGGGAGAATGGTACGGGCAAGGAACTGGTTGCCAGATCGATTCATTATTATAGCGAACGCCGCGACAAACCCTTTGTTGCTATCAATTGTGCGGCCATTCCTGAGGAGTTGATCGAAAGTGAGCTTTTTGGCCATGAAAAAGGTGCCTTTACTGGGGCTGTGGCCCAGAAAAAGGGGAAATTCGATCTGGCGGATGGCGGCACATTGTTCCTTGATGAGATCGGTGACATGTCTCTCAGGACTCAGGCAAAAATATTGCGTATTCTTCAGGAGCGGTGTTTTGAGCGGGTAGGGGGCACACGCGTGGTGACTGTGGATGTAAGGCTCATTGCTGCCACCAACAAGGAATTGGATGAGGAGATCCGCCAAGGCAGATTCAGGGAAGACCTGTTTTACCGTCTGAATGTAGTTCCATTCAAGGTTCCGGCTTTACGGGAACGTGGGGATGATATCCCGTTGCTGGTTGCCCATTTTGTTGCTCAGTTCTTTCGCCGTGAAGGTCGCGAACCCAAGGCCTTCCTTCCTGATGCCATGGAGGTTTTGCACAGATACAATTGGCCAGGGAATGTCAGGGAACTGAAAAATATTGTAGAACGTATTCTGATCATGACACCTGGGCGTACGATCAATCCGTCAGATATTCCGGAACTGAAGGATGGATCGGCTGCTGCGGCATCCCAGTATAACAAGGTGAGTGGATCAATCAATTTCGGGACGTTGCGTGAAGCTCGCGAAGAATTTGAGCGCGAATTCATCCTCCAGAAACTTGAAGAGAATGACTGGAATATCTCCAGGACAGCCGAGGTAATTGAGCTGGAACGCAGCAATCTTCATCGCAAGATCAAAAGCTACGGGATCGATGTCAGAAAATGACGAGGAGAATATGTAATAGTCCAGAACAACACATGCCATGAACAATACCGGATACCCTTGAACATGTTGGCTCCGATTCTGCCGTGGAATTGCTGCATTAGCTAAATTTGTGGCGGGTAAATACTTTGTAAGAGACAGGGAGGGGGGGCTATATTATTTGTTATAGTCCCCGGTTTCTGAAGATACGCATCAGTAAAACGCCTAGAACCGAGAGGCAGGCACCGGAACAAAGGAAAAGATAGCCGATGGTGCGACCATCGCCCCATCCCCATAGGTCATGTCCCTTCATGAGAACAATCAGTGCAATGCCTCCAAAACAGCCGATACCACCCAATATATATATGGCAAAGGCAACCACCGCCAATGCAATGCCCTGTTTCTTAACCATAAAACTACCTTTCTTCGTTTTTCAGCAGTTCCCTCAACTTGGCGCCGATATCATCTTCGCGCATGAGAGATTCTCCGATCAGGAAGGCCCCAGCTCCCTCTGCTGCCAAGTGCCGGATATCGGCAAGGGAGTTGATGCCGCTCTCTGTTACCACAAATCTATCGTGCGGCATCAGCCTGGATAGCCGGCCAGTTGTCCCCAGGTCAATGGCAAATGTTCGCAAGTTGCGGTTGTTGATACCGATCAGCCCGCAATCGGTTCTGAGTGCCGATTCCAGCTCAGCCTCGTCATGAACCTCCAACAAGACATCCAAAGTCAATTCTCTCGCCAAAGCAATGAAGTCAACAAGTTGCGACAGATCAAGCATTGCAGCAATCAGCAGGATTGCATCAGCACCAGCCGCGCGAGCCTCGTAGATCTGGTAGGGGTCGAAGATGAAGTCTTTGCGCAACAGCGGCAAGGAAACAATTTTACGTATGGCAATCAGGTATTCTATGCTTCCCAGAAAGAAATCCTTGTCAGTCAGGACCGACAAACAAGCGGCGCCGTTTGCTTCGTAGATTTTGGCAATTGTCGTTGGATCGAAATCCGGCCTGATGACCCCTTTGCTGGGTGACCCTTTCTTAACCTCAGCAATGATTGCTGTCATGCCGATATTGGCCTTGGCACGCAAAGCAGCTTCAAAGCCTCTGACAGGAGGCATTGTTGACGCACGTGCCCGAACTTCATCCAATGGCAGCAGTGTTTTGCATAAGTCCAGTTCGCCTTTTTTGTGGGTGACAATTTTCTGGAGAATGTCAGGAGTATTGTTCATATTCGCAGGTCCGGAAGAGAGATTTTCATCGGTTTGTCAGTTCGACGAGCTTTTCCAGTTGCCTAAAGGCCCGGCCGGAGTCGATAGCATCCTTTGCCAGATCTAATCCGTCGTGGGGCGCAGCAACTTTGCCGGCTGCGGTCAATGCATAGGCGGCATTGAGGAGGACAATATCCCTCTTTGGCCCTTTTCCTCCCTGCAGAAGGGTTCGAACGATTTCAGCATTGGCTGCTGCATCGCCACCCCTTAAATCATCCATCGGGCAGCGAGTCAGATTGAACTGTTCCGGCGTGACAACACTCATTTTGACACCGGCTGGAGTGACCTCGGCCACCAAGGTTTCTCCGGTCATGGTCATCTCATCCATACCATCCAATCCGTGAACTACGAAACCATGCCTGCAACCCAATTTATGCAGCACCCCGGCAAGCTTCTCTACCAGGTCGCTACGGTAGACGCCCATGACTTGGCAGTCGGCACCGGCAGGATTGGTCAGTGGGCCGAGGATGTTGAAGATAGTGCGGATGCCGATTTCTCTGCGCGGGCCGATGGCGTGCTTCATGGCGCCATGCAGTGCAGGTGCAAAGAGGAAGCCGATACCGATCTCCTTTATACACTTTTCGACTGTTTCAGGAGTGACATCTAGGTTTACTCCCAGCTTTTCCAAAACGTCCGCACTGCCACAGGCCGATGATACCGAGCGGTTGCCATGCTTGGCCACCTTGACACCGCAGGACGATACAACAAAGGCCACCGTGGTGGAGACGTTGAAGGTATTCGTGCCGTCGCCACCGGTACCGACTACGTCAAGAATAGTCTCCTGGTCGATGTTGATATCATCGCGGTCAATATCCAGCACCCCTTTGCCGACTCTGATCGGTGTTGCCCGTTCCCGCATCACGCGGGCGGCACCGGTGATTTCCTCTATGGTTTCACCCTTCATACGCAGGGCAGTTATAAATGCCCCTATCTGGGCCGGCGTTGTCTCTCCCGACATGATCTGGTTCATGACTTCGATCATCTCGCCCTCGGTCAGGTCCGTGTGCTCAACGACCCGTGCAATGGCATTTCTGATCATATGACTAACCTCTCAATGTTGAATGAATTATGCATAAAAATGGGGATGAGTGAGCATCCCCGTTGTGCCTGCTGCATAATGATGACACTTGTTTGTAATTACATGCCTTCTTTTATCTTGCGGATGGCCTCTTTGATAAGCGTTTCGGCCAAATCCGGTACCACTTCCCACACGACCTTTTGGATAATATCCTGTGAAACCCCGGCGATAGCAGCCTTTAGTTGTTCTTCGGTAAAAATGGCAGCAGTACCGGTTGAGACGGGTTGGGATATGGCTGCCTCCGGAGATTCGGCAGGTGCCGCGAACGCAGGCACTGGTTCTTCCGGTAATGACGGAATTGGTTCCTCTGTAAAAGATACGGAGGGTTCAAAAGACAAAGGAGCAGTGCTCAATTCGGTCGGAGCTGGTTCGATGAAAGGGGTTCCGGTGTCTTCCTTGGCTTGAATGGGCGTTTCTTCAAAGGATATGTCCCCAAAGGAAGTTTCTGTAAAAGATGGCGCTTGTTCGGTGAAAGCATTAGCCGGTAGTTCGGCTACTTTCTCCTCAGTAAAATCAAAGGTATGTTCCTCTACTGGAATCCATTGTGAACCGGTGTCAATATTCTGTATCGGAGGAGTTGCCAGTGGTGCTGGAATCAGTGCGTCAGGCTCTTCATTGATAATGGCGAATACATCCGGTTCAAGGTCTGTGGCCTGTGCAGCGGGTGGGGTTGGGGTCTCAGGAGGTACAGGCTGCTCGGCATCCATGGTAAAGGCGGCCCAGATATCATCAATATTCTCTTTCGGAGCAGATGCAGCAGTTGCCGATGTTATTGTTGGCATGTTTTGGGGTATGGCTGGAGCCGCTTCAGGAGCTGGTTCCGGCTGAGCGGCGGCAGCACGGGATACCCCCAGCTCATAAAGATCTTTTACTTTGCTTACGATCTGTTGCGATTCAAAAGGTTTTGCAAGGAAGTCATCGGCACCACAGCTGTTGGCTTTGGCCTCGTCAAAAGGTTCGAATGACCCTGTCAGGAGCAGGATGGGCTTTGTGGCCAAGGCTGGAATCGCACGTATGGACTCGCATACATCGTAACCGGACATGCCTGGCATGATGGCATCGATGAGAAGCACATCGGGTGAAACCTCCAGTGCCTTGTCCACAGCGGCCTTGCCATTGTCCACCACTGTGAGGGCATAGTCTTCACCTCCAAAAATGATGCCGATCACCTTTTGAATGGTGATGCTGTCATCAGCCAGGAGAATTTTGATGCTCATCGGTCCCTCCCTCGTGTAGCGGGTGCGGAAGAAATGGAAGTACGGGAAAAGCTAGCATATGGACAGCAAACGTGTCAAGTTTTAAGCGGTTAAGATACGTTACGGCATTTTTGGTCCCGCAAGGGCTTTATCCGAAGAAGAGTAAATCGCTGCGGCAAGGGTGGAGATATTGCTGCGCAATCTGTTGAACTGCCGGGTTCCCCTGTGGTCTAGACGCGATGTCAAAAGAATGACAAAAAGGTCGGATTGAGGATCGATCCAGACCGATGAGCCGCTATAGCCGGTATGGCCGAAGGACATCTCAGAGAATGAACGCCCTTTAGGCGCAGAATAAGGGGATTCCATGTCCCAGCCCAGACCACGCACCACATTGCCGTTGCTGTAAAAATAGGGCGCAGTCATCTGCTTGACAACCCGTTCCGAGAAGATGCGAGTGTTGTCGAGTTTACCGCCGTTTAAGTACATGCGTACAAAATGAGTCAGATCAAAGGCCGAACTGAACAATCCCGCATGACCTGCAACACCCCCCAAATGGCGTGAGTTTTCATCCTGAACCACACCTGACAGGAGCTCGTTGCCATCTCCTCGGGTCGTGGCGATAACAGCTGCCGGGTTCTGCGGGGGATTAAACATGGTATCGGTCATTTTCAGTGGTGCATAGAACTCCTCCTGGCAGAAGCGGTCCAGTGGAATTGCGGTTACCCTGTGTACCAGCTCCCCTAGAAGTATGAAGTTAATGTCTGCATAGCGAAATCGGTTGCCTGGCAACTTCAAAATTTTCTGGCCGGCAACTTTTTGGATGGCAGTTTTAAGAGGTTCTTCTTGCGGAATCGCGATGTCGTCAAGTCCGGATGTATGAGTCAGAAGATTAAGGATGGTGATATCTTCATGGTCACTTCCTTCAAATTCGGGGAACCAGCGGGTTAGCGGGTCCATCAAAGAGATGCGTCCCTCATCCAGTAGTTTCATTAGTGCCGGTGCAGTCGCGAAAACTTTGGTCAGGGATGCAATGTCAAAGAGCGTATGTTCGCTGATTGGTGCGGAGTCAACCGCAGGAGAAATTCTGCCTTTGGAAATACTGTAAAGGGTGCCGGTGTGGTTGCCGATGACCACTACGCCGCCGATTATCAGGCCATCTGAAATGGCTTTTTCCATAAGAAACTCAATGGTGCCGGTGCGTCCCGCTTCCATCAGCGCATCTGTTGCAAATACAACGCGGATTGAAAATAAAACAAGAAGTATGCACAGAATGAAGATGATACGCACGATTTGCCTCAATGCCTTGACGAAAAAAACCTCCCGGCAGGAGGTTTTTAAAGAAATGATGTTGGTGCTGGCGCCTGTCAGGTTCGATAGTCGGCGTTGATGCTAACATACTCATGGGACAGGTCCGAAGTGTATACTGTGGTAGTGCCGCTTCCAAGGCCCAGATCGACAGTGACGGTGAACTCTCTCTTTTTGAGTACTTCAGTACCGCGCGCCTCGGTATCCCCACCGGCAAAAATGCCTTTAGTCGCCATGATGACGTCATCAAAGCTCAGAGATAAACTGGATTGGTCCACTTCTGCGCCCGAATAGCCAACTGCTGCAAAGATACGCCCCCAGTTGGCGTCTTGTCCGAAAAAGGCGGTTTTCACTAGACTGGAGTTTGCTATGGCCAATGCAGCCCGTTTTGCGTCGATATCGTTACGGGCGCCAGTAACGCGCACTTCGACAAACTTGGTGGCGCCTTCACCGTCCTTGACGATTTGTTTTGCCAGCGATAGAAGCACGTCATGCAACAACGCCTTGAAAATCTCCGCTTCCGGAGTCCCTGGTTTTATGGGGGGATTGTTTGCCATGGCGTTTGCCATTATCAGGCAGGTGTCATTGGTGGACATGTCACCGTCAACTGTAATGGTGTTGAACGATGTATCTACTGCGCACCGAAAAGATTTCTCCAGAAAGGCCGGATCGACGGCGGCATCGGTAATAATGAAGGAGAGCATGGTGGCCATGTTCGGCATGATCATGCCGGCACCCTTGGCGATTCCGGCTACGGTGTAGCTGGATCCGCCAGCTTGACCACTTCTAGCCTCCATCTTCGGGAATGTGTCGGTGGTCATGATGGCCTCGGCTACCTCATCCAGTGTTCCGGACGAAAGCCCTTCGACCAATCCTGGAATAGCTGTTCTGAGGCGGTCCATTGGCATCTGTACACCGATTACTCCGGTGGATGATACTTGCACCAATTCATCGGGAATGCCCAGGCCTTCCGCTGTCAGGCGCGAAGTTTCCAATGCTGCCAGCATTCCATGTTCTCCGGTACAGGCATTGGCGTTACCACTGTTGACGACCAGAGCTTGAGCCATTCCTTTTTTGATGTGCTTGGCGGATAGCAGGACCGGTGCAGCCTTGACAGCATTCGTGGTAAATACGGAGCATGCCGTGGCCGGCACTTCCGAGAAGATCAAGGCCAGGTCTTTCCTGCCCGGTTTCTTGATGGCTGCTTCAACTGCTGAAAACTGGAAGCCTTTGATATCCATAGTCAAACTCCGAATAATCTATTTCCCGCAGCACTTTTTATATTTTTTCCCGCTCCCGCATGGGCAAGGATCGTTTCTACCCGCAACTTTTTGGCTTTTGGCCGGTTCATGCGGTTTGTCAGCTTCATCGGAGAGATTGAAGACCAGTTTTTTGCTGCGTTGTTCCTCTTCCAACTCTTCAACATCGTCCTCATGCTGCACCTGTACCCAGTAAATGCGTTCAACCACCTCTTCGCGGATTCGATTAATCATCTCCATGAAAAGATTGTAGGCTTCTATCTTGTATTCCTGTTTCGGGTCTTTCTGGCCGTAGCCCCGTAACCCGATTCCTTCCTTGAGGTGATCGATATTGAGCAGATGATCTTTCCAGTGAGTATCAATGGCCTGGAGCATCATCACCTTGATCAAGTGATCGATCAGCTCATCTCCCAAATCAGCAGCCTTGGCTTGAAAAATCTCATTGGCCTGCTCTTTCAGGGTGTCGCGGAAATTGGTTGGATTCAGCCTGTCCAAGGTCTCTTTAGGCAAATCCAGGTGCATGTTGAAGCACTTGAAAACAATTTCGCTGATTGCTTGCCAGTCCCATTCATGGGCGGGCATCTTTTCTATGCAATATGTCGAGGCAATATCATCAATGGTCTCGTCCAGCATCTCCTGGAAGCTCTCGCGAATTTCCTGTCCGGACAGGATTTCGCGACGCTGGGTATAGATCACCTCGCGTTGCTTGTTCATAACGTCGTCGTATTCGATCAGATGCTTGCGGATGTCAAAGTTGTGGGCCTCAACCTTCTTTTGGGCGTTTTCGATGGACTTGGTGATCATTGAGTGGGTGATGGCTTCACCCTCTTCGATCTTGAGTAGATCCATGATCTTGGCTACCCGCTCGGAGCCAAAGATGCGCAACAGGTCGTCTTGCAGTGACAGATAGAACTTGGACGAACCCGGATCGCCCTGGCGTCCGGAGCGGCCGCGCAGCTGGTTGTCGATGCGGCGTGACTCGTGTCGTTCGGTGCCCAGGATGTGCAGGCCTCCCAGCTTGACCACCTCGTCATGTTCGGCCGCGCACTGGGCCTTGAACCGCTCCAGTTCCGCCTGGTACTGTTCATCGGTAGCCTCGGGATTGGCACGGCGCCATTGTTTGGCCATGGCCTCCGGGTTGCCGCCCAACAAGATGTCTGTACCGCGTCCCGCCATGTTTGTAGCAATAGTTATGGCCCCTTTGCGGCCGGCCTGGGCCACGATCTCGGCTTCACGCTCGTGCTGTTTGGCATTCAGTACGTTGTGTGGAATCCCTTCCCGCTTGAGCAGTTCCGCAAGAACCTCTGATTTTTCAATGGATATGGTGCCGACCAAACAGGGTTGGCCACCGGCGTAATGTTCCTTGATGTCTTCAATAACGGCTTTGAATTTCTCCATTTCCGTCTTGTAGATCACATCGGGAAAATCCGGACGCAAGAGTGGACGGTTTGTGGGGATCACCATCACGTCCAGCTTGTAAATTTTATGGAATTCTTCGGCCTCGGTGTCGGCCGTGCCGGTCATGCCGGAGAGCTTGGCATACATGCGGAAATAGTTCTGGAAGGTAATGGTGGCCAGGGTCTGATTCTCGTTCTCAATATTGACCCCTTCTTTGGCTTCGATGGCCTGATGCAGGCCATCAGACCAGCGTCTGCCAGGCATGAGGCGTCCGGTGAATTCATCGACAATCATTACCTCGCCATCTTTGACCACGTAATCCACGTCGCGCTTGTACATGGCATGGGCCCTCAGCGCTTGCTGTACATGGTGCAGGATCTCGATGTTGCGCGGATCATAGAGGTTGTCAATCTTGAGCAGTTTCTCGACTTTCAAGACCCCTTGCTCAGTAAGGGTAGCGCTCTTGGCTTTCTCGTCGATGGTGAAGTCGCCGGTGTACTCCTTGCGTTTTCCGGAAAGGGTGTTGGCTTCCACATCCTTTACCTCACCTTTTTTCAACATTGGTATGATGCGGTCGATGACATAGTACTTGTCGGTGGATTCCTCGGTGGGGCCGGAGATTATGAGTGGTGTACGGGCTTCGTCAATGAGGATTGAATCGACCTCGTCAACGATGGAGTAATTGAAGCCGCGTTGCACATAGTCTTCCAGCGAGAATTTCATATTGTCCCGCAGATAATCAAAGCCGAATTCGTTATTAGTGCCGTAGGTGATGTCGGCAGCATAGTTCGCACGGCGCTCATCATCTTCGATTCCATGAACGATGATACCGACAGACAGGCCCAGGAAATTGTACAACTGTCCCATCCATTCGGCGTCTCGTTTTGCAAGATAGTCGTTGACAGTGACCACATGCACGCCTTTGCCCGAAATAGCGTTCAGGTAGGCGGGCAGGGTTGCCACGAGGGTCTTGCCTTCACCGGTCTTCATTTCGGCGATCTTGCCCGAGTGAAGCACCATGCCACCGATCAACTGTACGTCAAAATGACGCATTCCCAGCACACGTTTGCCTGCCTCGCGACAGACGGCAAATGCCTCTGGCAATAGTGCATCCAGAGACTCGCCTTTGGAATGGCGTTCTTTGAACTCAAAGGTTTTGTCTCGTAACTGCTCATCGGAGAGTTTTGCGAGGGTGGGTTCCATCTGGCCGATTTTGTTGACAATTGGCCAGAGTTTTTTTAGTTCGCGCTCGTTTTTGCTGCCGACAACCTTTTTGATAATGGAACTGAACATTCATCTCTCCAGTTGAAGATAATGGGAAAAATAGCTTTTTAAATTATCACAAAAACCAAGGCGCCTCAACATAAAAGGGGGTAGTGACGAGGGTACGAGTGTAACAATAGCGTGACAAGTATATGTCGTTAGTTGCGTTCTGGTCTTGAATCGCTGTTTTTAAATACAATTCTGAATTTTATTGCATACAAGCGGTCACTATTATGGTAAAGTTGACTATCTTTTGAAGTTAACAAGCCCTAGGGACTTTAGAAGTTCCTGGGGTTTTTTTTATTTAAAATTCGAGAGGAGCACGCCCGTGAGCATTATCGTACATGCCAATGACATTGACAAGGCACTCCGTGACCTCAAACGCATGGTGCAAAAAGAAGGGGTTCTCAAGGACCTCAAGAAAAGGCGCTTTTACGAAAAACCGTCGGTCAAGAAAAAACGCAAGCAGCTTGAAGCAGCGCGCAGACGCAGGAAAGCGATGCGCTATCGCAAGCCGGAGCGGGACTGAGGAATCTCTGTTCAGCGGGTTTGCAGTATTCCGTAGTATCAATAAAAAGGAGTAACATGTCGTTTCAAAAATTCAATTTTCATCATCAGGTTGCCGGCGGAGTCAATCTGGCCGGTTACACGGTTCCCACGCCAATTCAAGAACAGGCAATTCCAGAGGTCATGAAGGGACGTGATGTCATGGGGTTGGCCCAGACTGGCACCGGTAAAACCGCCGCCTTCGTTTTGCCGATCCTGCATCGCCTGGTACAGGGTGAGAGGGGATTGGTGCGCGCGCTGGTGATTGCGCCGACCCGCGAACTTGCAGAGCAGATTCATGAGTCCATTTGCCAGTTGGGGCAACTCACCCGATTAAAGAGCATTACAGTTTACGGCGGTGTCGGAGTCAATCCTCAGATCGAAAAGCTCAGGCGTGGGGTCGAGATCGTCGTGGCTTGTCCCGGTCGCCTGCTGGACCATATCAATCAGGGCACCATAAACCTTGCTCATCTTGATGTATTGGTGCTGGACGAAGCCGATCAGATGTTCGATATGGGTTTTCTCCCTGATATCCGCCGGGTTTTGAAGCATCTGCCCCAGCAGCGGCAAACATTGCTTTTCTCGGCAACCATGCCAGACGATATTCGTCGCCTGGCAAACGACATTCTGACTGACCCAGTAACAGTGCAGGTTGACAGCATTGCTCCGCCAATTACGGTGAGCCATGCCCTTTACCCGGTAGCCCAACATCTAAAAACCGCTCTCTTGCTTGAACTGCTACGACACACTGATACCGAATCGGTATTGGTGTTTACCCGCACCAAGCACCGAGCCAAACGCCTGGGAGAACAGCTGGAAAAATCCGGTTACAGGGCGGCATCATTGCAGGGCAATCTCTCGCAAAACCGTCGCCAGGCTGCTTTGGATGGGTTTCGTGATGGTTCTTTCCAGATCCTGGTGGCAACGGATATTGCTGCGCGAGGGATCGACGTGTCCCAGATATCGCATGTGATCAACTATGATATCCCTGACACTGCCGAGGCATATATACACCGCATCGGACGGACCGGTCGCGCCGCTCGCAGTGGTGATGCCTTTACCATGGTGACTTCCGAAGACTCGGTTATGGTCCGTACGATCGAGAAAAAGCTTAATGCTCAACTTGAACGCCGGACTTTGGAGGGCTTTGATTATAGCGTCCCTCCTCCGCACAAGGACACGGAGTTTGCCCGCCCGCCACGTCAGCCGCAGAATCGTAAGCCGCAGTCTGCTGGGAAGCCGTCAAAACAGGGTAGCAACAATGCTCCCTCCGACGCGCTAAAGGCGTCGGGAGCATCAGCAAAAATACAGCAGCATCGAAGCAAGCCGTCCCAAGCGTCACCTCCACAGGCTGCCAGGTCCAGGTATCCACAGCGTTCCCAAAGGGCTCACTAAGGACCCATCTGGAATAGACACCACTTTGCTGCGACCATTAATAACGGGGCAAACGGCTCATAAGCTGTTTGCCCCGTTATTATTTTTGATGCATTGGTTAAGTGCGATACACGACTGTTATTTCTCTTTAAGTGGAGTATAATTATACTTAAAAGCAGGGTGAAAATGTTTAAGGAGCTGCTTACGGCAAGTGAGGTACACTTGGCGGAAAGGAGGTTCGTCATGAGAGGGCGAGAAATTGAGTCTGCATTGAAAGAACAGCGTAGAGATGACCACCGGTTTGTGAAGTGGTGGCGGAAAGAAGAGGATTTCCTCGATTTTGACCTGATCGACAGGTTTGTGAACAACTTGTCCAGCAATGAGGAAATCGGAGGCATTGACCTTTTAACCATGGATGATATGTGGAGTGAATTGAAGCGGGTTGGCGGGACCAGGGTGAAACTAGTTCATGAAAAGTCCGGAGACAAGGTGGAATGGGTCCACCCGGGCAAACAGGGGATACACACGGAAGTTTGTACCTACTGTCCTGAAACCTTACTGACTATCTATGATATTGAAACTCGAGGTAACCCGGTTGACTCATGATCTTAGGTGTGGGTAAATGTTATTGGAATCACAAAGGCTGCCTATAAATTGACAGCCTTTGTGATTTGTTGTTAAATTTAAATAGTTAGTAATGGCCGGCAGTTGCGGGCAACAATGCAATAACCAGTACGGGAGATAATCGATGAGTATTCTGTTTTCGCCTCTGAGTTTGCGGTCCATCACTTTTCGCAACAGGATTTTCGTGTCTCCAATGTGTCAGTATTCCAGCCGCGACGGTTTGCCCACCGACTGGCATCTCGTTCATCTGGGCAGCCGTGCAGTGGGCGGCGCGGGTCTTGTAATGGTTGAAGCAACCGCGGTCAGTCCCGAAGGGCGCATAAGTCCCGATGACAGCGGCATCTGGAGTGACTCCCATGCCGAGGCATTTGCGCCTATCGCAAGTTTCATCAGAGAACAAGGTGCCGTGGCAGGGATTCAACTTGCCCATGCCGGCCGCAAGGGGTCCTGTTCACTACCCTGGCTCGGCGGCGGCCCCCTGGGAATGGAGGCGCGTGGTTGGCAGCCGCTTGCGCCAAGCGCCGTACCATTCGACACAGGCCATCCTGTGCCCCGCGCCTTGACACTTGACGAGATGGACGAAGTCGAAGCACAGTTTTGCGCTGCGGCTCGCAGGGCGCTTGCCGCAGGTTTTCAGGTGGTTGAGGTACACATGGCCCATGGCTACCTGCTCCATGAATTTCTCTCTCCGCTGGTTAATCACAGGGACGACAATTATGGCGGCAGCCTGGAAAACCGGCTTCGTTTTCCCTTGCAAGTAGCCTGCGCCGTAAGAAAGGAGTGGCCCGAGGAACTGCCCCTGTTTGTCCGCATTTCGGCGACCGACTGGGTGGCAGGTGGCTGGGATATCGACCAATCGGTATTTCTGGCCAGTCAGTTGAAAGAGATCGGGGTGGACCTGATCGATTGCTCTTCAGGATTTGCGGTGCCGAATGAGCCGGTCCCCTTTGGCCCCGGTTTCCAGGTTCCCTTTGCGGCCAGGGTCCGGGCCGAGGTCAACATTGCCAGCGGTGCGGTTGGCTACATCACCGAGCCTGCCCAGGCAGAGCAGATAGTTGCCACGGGTCAGGCCGACGCAGTTTTGCTGGCGAGGCAGATGCTGCGCGACCCTTATTGGCCGCTGCATGCTGCCAAGGTCCTGCATGCGGACGCACCTTGGCCAAATCAGTATCTGCGGGCTAAATAGTGTGTTTCCAGGCTATTACGGCCTTAAGGCAACTAGGAACAGGGCAGTGTAAGACTGGAAAAAAGTAGCAATCTTATTTGTTTAAAGAATTGTCTGGTGCAACTCAAGTTCGTTTATATCTAAAAGGAGCAACATCATGAATGAGTTTAATACCGTTTACCCTCGTACCTCAGACCAGGTAATAGTCAAACAGAATGCCCTTATCCGACAGGTGTACGCCTGGATGGGAGCAGGGCTGGCCATCACTGCCTTGATGGCGCTGTTTACACTTTCCACGCCTGTGGTCATCAATGCAATTGCTGGAAACCGGATTCTGTTCTTCGGGCTTATGATCGGAGAGCTGGCTCTGGTTTTTACCCTTTCAGGTGCCATCAACAGGATGAGTGCTGCCGTTGCCACGCTGCTGTTTGTCGCATACTCGGCGCTCAATGGGGTCACGCTGTCGATCCTGGCCTTGGTTTATACCGCCAATTCGATTGCCTCCACCTTCGTCATCACCGCTGGAATGTTCGGCGCCATGAGTATTTATGGATACATGACCCGACGCGACCTGACTTCGTTGGGCAGCTTTCTTTTCATGGGGCTGATCGGTGTGGTGATTGCATCGGTTGTTAACATTTTTGTTGGAAGCAGTGCGGTCTCCTGGATCATCTCCGGTATCGGCGTGATTGTCTTCACCGGGCTGACCGCTTACGATACCTGGAAGATCAAAGCCATGGCAGCCCAAGGAATAGAGGGGAAAAAACCGGCCATCTTAGGCGCGCTGACTCTCTATCTTGATTTCATCAACCTGTTTCTCATGCTGCTCAGGTTCACCGGCGACCGGCGGTAAAATACCGGGCACCCGATGAGTTCATCGCACTGAATTTATAAGAGTTGGGGCCGGACCTTGAGGTCCGGCCCCAACGTAACTTTAATGGTCAATTACCTGCCGGGTACTAACCGATATGACGGCCACGGAACAATAACAGAAGGAAATCCCATGAGACTGCCTGCATTCCCGCCACCCTACCGGCACGAACACGGCCCCATAAAGAATGTCAATGAAGTTGTCAAGGAACAGCTTACCTTAGGCCAGAGAGCAGCGGACTGGATTGCCGCCAAGGTCGGCTCATGGCAGTTCATTATCGGGCAGTCAGCGCTTCTTACCTTGTGGGCTATTCTCAATGTCACTGCGTGGGTGCGGCATTGGGATCCCTATCCATTCATCCTGATGAATCTGGTGTTATCGCTGCAGGCGGCATATACGGCACCAATGATCATGATGAGCCAAAATCGGAAGGCCGAGCGTGACCGTATCGAGGCGCACATTGATTATGAAGTCAACCAGAAGGCGGAAACGGAAATCAGGGTAATTTTGGAAAATCTTGAGGCTCAGAACGTCGCTATTGCAGAAATTCATAAATTAATCGCGGAACTGCGTACCGGGAATACAGGAGAGTCATCCCTATAGGGGTGGTGTTTCCCCGTGAAACCACCGCTTCCGGAACCAGAAAGCCACATTGACGAGGCCGATCATGACCGGCACCTCCACCAGTGGGCCGATGACAGCGGCAAAGGCAGCACCGGAATTGATGCCGAAGACCGCTACCGCTACGGCTATGGCCAATTCGAAATTGTTGCTGGCAGCAGTAAAGGCCAGAGTAGTTGTTTTGGAATAATCCGCCCCCAGTTTTTTCCCCATCCAGAAAGAAACCAGGAACATCACCACGAAGTATATCAACAGCGGGATCGCGATCCGCACCACATCCAGCGGTAGTTGGACGATCAACTGCCCTTTCAGGCAGAACATCACCACAATAGTAAAGAGAAGGGCTATAAGGGTCAGGGGGCTTATTTTTGGCACAACTACGCGATGATAGCGTTCCGTGCCGATTGATTTCACTCCGATAAGGCGGGTCAGGGCACCGGCAATGCAGGGTATGCCGAGATAGATGAAAACGCTCTCGGCAATCTGTTTGATGCTGACGTCAACCACCATTCCCTTGAGTCCTGCCAGGGGCGGCAGAACGGTTATGAAAAACCAGGCATAGACGCTGTAGAAGAGTACCTGAAAGATGCTGTTAAATGCCACCAGCCCGGCTGCATACTCGGAATTCCCCTTGGCCAGTTCGTTCCAGACGATTACCATGGCAATACAGCGGGCAAGACCGATCATTATGAGGCCCACCATGTAATCAGGTTTGTCGGGTAGCAAGAGAATCGCAAGCACGAACATCAGCAATGGACCGATCAGCCAGTTCTGCAGCAGGGAAAGCCCGAGAATTTTCTTGTTCCGGAATACCTCGGGCATCTCCTCATAACGTACCTTGGCGAAGGGCGGATACATCATAAGAATCAACCCGGCGGCAATGGGGATATTGGTTGTCCCAAGCTGGAAACTGTTGATGAACCCTTCCACGCCCGGGATGAAATATCCCAGACCGACGCCCAGGATCATGGCAGAAAAAATCCACAGGGTCAGCCAACGGTCCAAGAAGGAGAGTTTTCTGGAAACATGCTCACTCATTGTGTGACTCCAACTTGTTCTTCAATATCCGGATTTTCATGCTGATCTCCTTGAAACGGCATGTAAGAACGCGTCAAACAGATGTCCCACTAAGGTGATCGCCACAGCTATTGTACCGAACACTACTTAGCAAACAGGCAGTGCGATCTGTCCGTGGCATGCTCCATTGTATGATTGCTTAGTCATATATACATGGAAGCAAAGCATGTCAAGCGAGGAAATAAGGCGGCGCGACCATAAAATGCCGGCATTGAATTCGGATTTTGCGGCTGTAATGATTTACCTGGTAAGTGCAGTCAGCCTTATTTTCTTAAACTCGGATTCAAGCAGTCCTATCTGCCGCAATTTTGGATCGTCCGATTGCGAAAGTTTCTCTACCAGTTCTTCCCATTCGTGACTGATAAAAGGTGCCTCGTTGTATTCTTTGAAAAATTTTCTTATTTGCTTGCTGCGGCTCGTATTCTCGCTGCTCACGTGACATTTCCCTTCTCGAAAATTGAATTCCGGCAATCTGAAATCGGCTTTGTCATCTGGCCCTGTTCAACTTGCGATCACGGACAGAGACCTCATTATATTTACACCGAGAAGCGCAGGTAGTAATGTTACGATTATGTTAAATTTGTGTGGCAAATGTTGAAACTGCTGCAAAGTGTACTATAAAGGGTTAGTATTAATATTGCATTAGGAGGCCATCATGATCCTGTACGTGCTGAGGCATGCCGAAGCGGTTGTTGCCAATGATGATCTGCCGGACGAATGGCGTTACCTGACGGACAAAGGTATCAAAGCGGCTGCCAAGACCGCGCGGTGTATGGCCAAGTATGGCCGCAAGCCGCGCCTGATCATAACCAGCCCCCTGGTCCGTGCCGTCCAGACCGCGCAGATTGCCGCCGCTTATGCTTGCCGCAAGAACGAGGTGATTGTCAGTGGGCTTTTGCAAGCTGACAGCGACCTGGGCGAGCTCCAAAACCTCCTTCGAAGCCATGCCGAAGCAAAACGGCTCATGGTGGTAGGCCACGAACCACATCTCGGCTCGTTGGTTGCGACTCTGCTTCAGACAGAGGACACGATCATGCTGGCGAAAAGCAGTTGCACGGCACTGGATATCGATACGGACAATGCCGACAAGCCCGCCAGGTTCCTTTGGCACATGAAACCGGGCGGGAAACTGGTAACCTCACTCAAAAAAGCATTTGCCCCCAAGAAATAACCCATCGTCCACCATGCGCAAACAGCAATGAAAAACAGCGAAGCCATCCTGGAACGAGCCCGCAATGTCTTCTTTTCCCAGTGGGAGGAAATGCTCCGCCTCAGGCTCTTGGTCCTGAAACGCTGCGAACAGGAAGACATCCACGACCTGAGGGTTGCTTCGCGCCGCTTCAGGGCGACCTTGAAGCTACTGGGCCCGTTGTGTGGCAACGGAAGCGTTCCAACGCTGGTCAAACAGATTCGGTCGCTAACCCGAACGCTGGGCGACCTGCGCAACCTGGACGAGGCTCTGGCTTTTTTCGGAGCTCACACCGAGCAGATGGACTTGTTGTCCGGCCTCATGGGCCGGTTGGCCGATCAGCGAGAGCTTGAACAGCACGAAATTATCAAGGCCCTTGAGGGGTTTAAAGCCAAAAAGCTCGATTCCCTGGTGCGCGCTGTGGTGGCCGGCCTGACCATGGATTGTCTCCGGAGCCTGAATATGGCGCCGCTCCCCTCATATCTCTCCAACACCTCGATCAGTCTGTTCGAGACCATTCAAGCTCTTTTGCCCGCCGCGCTCTGTTTTGAAAATTCCGAGGAACGTCATGCCCTGAGGATTGCGATCAAAAAATGGCGCTACTTTCTGGAAACGGTTTCCGTAATCCTGGAGCAGGATTACGCTACGCCCCTGGAGCAACTCAAAAAGTACCAGACCCTGCTCGGCAGCATGAATGATATGACGGTATTCGGTTTGCTGTGCCGAGAGCAGGAAGAAGCAGGCGACGAACCCGGCAAAGTGGCGCAGTTGCTGGAAGATGAAAGCAAAAGGCATTTTGAGGAGTTTGTCGTTCTCGCGGCTGCAGAACCGCTCAGATACTCCTTCCTGATATGAAGAACGCAAATTAATTATGGTTGTTTGCTGCAGAGATCGGAATCGGTTTGCTTGAGGACTGCCTTAGCGGATCATCATCGGAAAGTCATGACAGTTGTCTGGCCATTGGCAAAAAATCGTCGCAGGCGGATGTCTCTGCTTTTCTGATAATGGGCATCCAGCGCGTGGCTGGCAGGAAGTTGCTTGAGCGGTGGCTTTGTCGGACCCATGATTTGTCATTCCTTTCTTAATCGCAACAGGCGGGCGGCTTGCCGATCCACCAGCCAGAGCAATCCGCCGTCTACGGGCTTGATCAGCCGGGCCGGGATGCTCCTGGGGTCCTGGGCTTCTTTTAGTACCTTCCGCAAGATCTGAGCCTTGTCGGACCCCGAAACCAGGAAAACAACCAGTGACGCTTGATTAATAGTCGCGGCTGTCAGGGTGAGCCGGTAGATCCCTTCATCAGCCAGATAGACCTCGCTAACCCATCGTTGCCGCTCTTCCAGTGCGGAAGTGCCGGGAAAGAGTGAAGCCGTGTGGCCATTCTCCCCAAGTCCCAGTAATACCAGATCGAATCGTGGCCGGCCCCTGGGGAAAAAAGCTCTCAGAAGCACCTCATATTCCGCCGCAGCTTCCATGGGATGGCGATCACAGACCATGGGATGTACCTGTTCCCGGGGTACCGGGACATGGTCGAGCAATGCACGGCGCGCCATCAGGGCATTATTCCGGGGATCATCGCCGGGAACGCACCGTTCGTCTCCCCAGAAAACATGTGTATTTTGCCAGGGTATCTGCTCCCGGAAGGGGCCGCTGGCCAGAAGTTCATAGGCACGGCGCGGTGTGCTCCCACCGGCAAGTGCGACGGTGAATCTGCCGTTGGCCTGCACCGCCTGCCGCGCCTCAGAGGCAAACAGCTCGGCCGCGGCGAGGCTCAAGGCCTCCAGATCAGCGCATACTTTAATCATATGTTTTTCACCGTTTTGATGACCGGCTGCAGCCAGTGGTGCCCATCCCTCGCTATAAGTAGGTCGGCGGACTCAGGCCCCCAGCTTCCGGCGGCATAGTCAGGGAAATCCCCCGGGGGGACCGACTCCCAGGCTTCGAGCACGGGATCGACGATCTTCCAGGCGCATTCCACCTGATCGGCCCTCATGAAGAGAGTGGCATCACCCCTGACCACATCCAGGAGCAGTGTTTCATATGCCTCTGGAGGGACGGCCCTGAAGGCGTCTTGGTAGCGGAACTCCATGTCCACCGGGCCCAGCAGGAGGCGGGTGCCCGGTTGTTTGGCCTGGATGCGGGTTACGATCCCTTCCTCCGGCTGGATTCGTATTATCAGGCGATTGGGCTGCCAGTTTTCCACCGCGGCCGAAGGGAACAGTTGGTGGGGCGCCGGACGGAAGAGGATGGAAATCTCCGAGACCTTGCTGGGCAGCCTCTTGCCGGTGCGCAGGTAGAAGGGTACCCCCTGCCAGCGCCAGTTGTCGATAAAGAGCTTGAACGCTGCGAAGGTTTCGGTTGGCGAGTCAGTGGCCACCCCGGCTTCATCCCGGTAACCCGGGACGGCCTTCTCTTCGATGGTGCCATTGCCATACTGCCCCCTGACTGCGTGGTGATGGATCTCATCTGGGCGGATGGGGCGTATGGCACGCAACACATCAACCTTGCGGTTACGGACTTCGTCCGCATCGAAGGAAATCGGCGGTTCCATGGCAATCAGGCAAAGGATTTGGAGAAGGTGGTTCTGCACCATGTCACGCAGTGCGCCTGCCTGGTCATAGTACCCACCTCGCTCCTCCACTCCCACGGTTTCGGCCACGGTGATCTGCACGTGATCGATGTAGCGCCGGTCCCAGATCGGTTCGTAGAGAGAATTGGCAAACCGGAAGGCGAGGATGTTCTGCACCGTCTCCTTGCCCAGGTAGTGGTCGATCCGGTAGATCTGAGACTCGGCGAACATGCCGGTCAGAAACCGGTCCAGTTCCCGGGCCGATGCCAGGTCACGTCCGAACGGTTTTTCCACAACCAGGCGGTCACGCACGCAGTCACGGCAAACTCCGATGCGTTGCAGTTGTGCCGCTGCAGCCTCAACCATATCGGGTGGGATGGCAAGGTAGAAAATGCGGTTCGCCCGGGTACCCCAGGCCCGTTCCAGTTCCTCCAGCTTATGGCTGAGAGCTGGGCCGGATGCCGGGTTGCTGAAATCGTCGGAGAGGTAGGAAACATGCTCGGCGAACCGGTTCCAGCTATCCTCATTTGCCGGCTTGCGGCGGGAGAAGAGATCCACCCCTTTTCGGAGGTGGTTGCGGAACCCCTCATCATCCAGGGGCTTGCGGGCAACACCCACTATTGCGAAGTGCCCGGGCAGCGGGTTGTCGAGATGAAGGTTGAATAGCGCCGGGATCAGCTTGCGCCAGGCCAGATCCCCACCGCCGCCAAAGATTATCAGCACGGTAGGTTCATGGGACATTGAAGTTGGCATGGTCAATCCTCCTTCCCCGCACCCTTTTCCAGGTGGCCGCCGAAACCATAGCGCATGGCCGACAGGATCCGGTCGGCAAAATCCGCTTCACCCCTGGAGCTGAAGCGTTCATAAAGGGCAGCGCTGAGCACGTGGGCCGGGACTCCCTCTTCAATGGCGGCGATGTTGGTCCAGCGTCCCTCCCCGGAATCGGATACCCTCCCTTTGAAGTTCTCCAGACCGGGGTTGGCCAGCAGCCCGTTTGCTGCAAGGTCCAGCAGCCAGGACGAAATGACGCTCCCCCGTCGCCAGACCTCCGTAATATCGGACAGGTTGAAGTCATATTGGTAATGCTCCCGATGGCGCAGCGGAGTTGTCTCGGCATCCACCTCCCGTTCCTTTTTGCCGGCATTGGCATGGTGGAGGATATTCAGCCCCTCGGCATAGGCCGCCATCAGCCCGTATTCGATGCCGTTGTGCACCATTTTGACGAAGTGACCCGCACCGCTGGGGCCGCAGTGGAGATACCCCTCTTCGGCCGTGCCCCGGGCCTCCCCCCTGCCGGCTGTGCGCGGTGCGGCTGCGATGCCGGGTGCCAGGGCGGCAAATATCGGGTCGAGCCGTTCCACGGCGGATTTTTCGCCGCCGATCATCAGGCAGTAACCCCGCTCCGCCCCCCAGACACCGCCGCTGGTTCCGACGTCGAGATAGCTGATACCTGCTGCCTGCAAATCTGCAGAACGGCGGAGATCGTCCAGGTAATAGGAGTTGCCGCCGTCAATAAGGATGTCGTCCGTCTCCAGGAGCGGCGCGAGTGTGCCGATCATTGAGTCCGTAACGGCTGCAGGCACCATCAGCCAGACCACTCGCGGTCTGGCAAGCCTGGCGACAAAATCCCCGATTGAACCGGCCCCCACAGCACCTTCGAGTTCAAGCCTGCTCACTGCTTCGGTTTTCATGTCAAACACCACGCATTCATGGCCTCTGTGCAGCAGGCGCCGCACCATGTCTGCGCCCATGCGTCCCAATCCGATCATGCCTAGTTGCATATGCTCCCTCCCGATCCTGCCCGATTAATGTCAATTGGTATTCTGAAATTGTTACACGAGATTTAAAGACGCCAGTCTGTCCGGTTTTGTTCAAGTGTCTGCGTCAGTTTGTTATTTGTATTTCTCTTTTTATATGCATCGCTAATGCTTAGCGGCAACAGTGAAGTTTCTGGTCGCTGATGCGGGTTGATGAAAGTTTATTCGTGATCTTCTCCGTTACGCCACAACTGCGGGAGTTCTGGGTTCGGCTCGCCGCGAAACGTCCAGTAGAGGAACAAAAGCGATGGTATGAGAATGGTGATGCCGATAACCAGCACCGAAAAAAATGAGCGAAGTGTTGCGGGAGGCGCAGCCGCTGCAGCCAGGGACAGTTGGCCGACTAGAAGGTCCGGGTACATGGCTGCTGCGAAGCCGGCAATTGTCAGAGCGACGGTCGTTGCGGCCGCAATCTGTGCCCACAGAAAGTGGCATCTCCAGAGCAGTACCATGGCTGTGATCCCCGATGACACGGCCAAGACAACCAAAACAGCTCCCCGCAAGGCAAGAAGACGGTCGGCAAAGAGAGGGGCATCGACCATGGCAATGGGAATCTCCAGGGTGGTCAGGATGCCGAGCGCCAGTCCGGCATATAACCCATGGCGCCTGAAATCATTTTGCAACTCCCCCTCGGTACGCACGGTCATGTAGATAGGCGCCAAATAGGCGCAAATGGCCATGCCTACAACCCCGCCCACCAGGGTGAACGGGCCAATCCAGAACCATGGCCCGGTCTGTACCCAGCCTTTAACGAAGATGATTTTTCCGGTGGCGGTGGCGGTCACTGCCATCCCGAGGGCGAGGGGAGTCAGAATACTCGCTACGGCAAAGGTTCCGGCCATGAAGGGAACGTGTCCACCCGTCTGTCTGCCAAAGTGACGGAAGGCAAAGGCTGCACCGCGAAAGTTGATGCCGATCAGGGCTATCACCAGGGGTACCGGCAGGGCGGTGAAGAGGGCGGCAAACCCCTTCGGAAAGGTGGTGAAAAGGGTTACCACCACGAAGATGAGCCAAACGTGATTCGTCTCCCAGACCGGTCCGATGGCATGGAAAAGCTTGTCCCGCTGTTCCCGCGCCCGGGGTCCGGAGGCAAGGCCGGTCCAGATGCCGCCGCCGAAGTCCGCACCGCCGAAAACCGCATACATGGCCAGCCCAAGATAAACAGTGCCGGCCGCCAGGTTCTCAAAGGTCCACATACCGGTCCCCCTGTGTTGTCTCGGTACGATCTGCTGGCGTTGACGGTCGCAACAGCAGTTTCAACAGTCCTGCCGTCAGCAGCAAGTAGATGACAACGAATGTGATGAGTATGAGGCCAATACCGGTCTGCAATGTTACCCCTTCGCTAACGCGCATCAGATCCCTGATGATCCAGGGTTGGCGACCGAATTCGGTGACGAGCCAGCCGCTTTCCAGGGCAATCATCCCGAACGGAGATGCGAGCAGGAGCGCGCACAGCAGCCATGTGTCAAGCGGTACGTCCCGCCGGCGCCAGCGAAGCCACCAGAACCATGCGGCTGGCGCAAGCATGATGAAGGTAGAGCCAACCATCAGGTCGAAGAAAGGATGGACAAGTCGCGGGTCAGGCGTTGTGCCGGGGGGGAAGGCGTCGAGTCCCTCGACAATGGCATCAGGATTGCGATGGGCAAGGATACTGAGGAGTTTGGGAATTTTGATGCCGTACAGGACCTTGCCAGAAGCAGGGTCCGGCCAGCCGCCAATGATGAGCGGTGCGCCGCTGGCCGTTACGAAATGGGCTTCCATCGCAGCCAGCTTGGGCTTTTGCTGGGCAGCGACCGTCATGGCCGCCCAGTCTCCCGTGACCAACATCAGGGGAAGGGAAACTGAGGCAATTGCCAGAGCCAACGTCAGGGCGCGTTTGTTGTAGTCACTGTTGCTGCCGCGCAACAGGGCAAAGGCATAGACTCCGGCCATGGCAAAACCGGTGGCAACGTAGGCCGCCAGGGTGCCGTGCACCGCCTCGTGCGCCCAAGAAGGATTGGAAAGGGCCTGAAAAGGGCGCACATCAACAAGGGCATTGTTTACGAGACGAAAACCTGTGGGGGTATTCATCCAGGCGTTGGCGCTGATGACAAAAGCTGCCGAGGCCGCAGAGGAGAGGGTGAGGGCAATTGTACAATAAAAGAGCATTCGGCGGGAAAGCCTTTGTTCGCCATAGATATAAAGGGCGAGGAAGATCGCTTCAGTAAAAAAAGCAAACCCCTCCATCGAGAAGGGAAGTCCGATGAGTGGACCGCTGAATGCCATGAAACGCGGCCACAGTAGCCCCAATTCAAAGGAAAGAACGGTGCCGGAGACCGCGCCTATGGCGAACAGCACCCCTGCAGGACGCATCCAGCGTCGGGCAAGCTGGTGAAAAAGTTCGTCTCCGGTGCGAAGTGACAGTCCTTCAGCAACCATCAGCATGAGCGGCAGTCCGATCCCGATGGTCGCATAGATGATGTGAAAACAGAGCGAAAAGCCCATCAGGGTGCGTGCCGAGAGAATGTTGTCCATCAAGTCTCCAATTTCGACTGCTTCGATATTCAACCCATAATTTACATGACTTACCGGTCCGCAGGATAGTGGCAACGCGCATAACTCCCGAGGCTGGAGCGTCTGGCGTTCTCAAGCTTCAGGAGTGGCCTACTTTACGGCGGTTTCATCTCTCTTTCCAGTGCAGTTATTTTGGCCAGGCGGCGACGGTGGCGCTCCGCACCGCTGAAACAGGCGGCGATAAAGGTTTGGACCAGCTCCCAAGCCTGGGCATAGCCAACCACAAGGCTGCCAAGGCAGATGATGTTCATGTCGTCGTCTTCCACCCCCTGATGGGCGGAGAAGTGTTCATGGATCAAGGCTGCATGCACTCCGGGTACTTTGTTGGCGACTATGCATGCCCCAACACCGCTGCTGCAAAGGGCAATGCCACGTTCCACCTCACCTCTTGCTACAGACTTTGCCAGTGGAATGACGAAATCCGGGTAGTCGTCGCTGGGGTCCGCTTCCAGGGCGCCATAATCGGTCACCCCATGACCTGCGGTTTTAAGTGCCAGCACAAGCTGTTCTTTCATGTTAAAGCCGCCGTGGTCGGCGGCAATACCGATTTGCATCAGCCGTTCTCCCCTGGTTAGCCGGCAACATGAGTAATGATCCTGCACATGGATATTCTGCCGGGAACCCCAACATGATAGATCCGTTCACTTTATTAAAAGTATACCTCATAGATTGGTAAGCGCATGAGAATCTGAAAATGATTTCGGAATGTTCCGGCCCGATAGCACCTGAGATGCGAACGTGAGAATCACAATGCGTGGGAAAATGAATGCGGTAGTGGGGGGGGGGAAGGCGTCAAGAGGTAAGATTAACATATGCCGGTTTTTGGTGAAGTATGCGTAGAGGGTTCCGCTGACAGCGGTCATCATGTTTCCGGGGATATTCACACATGCGGGGAAAATACTACCGAGCGCACCCAGGGCCGTCACGATATGCGAGGGCTATGCAGGAGATATTCTGAGTTTGACCGGTCCAAGAGATATCAGGTCGTTTGGGAAAAGCTGCTTCTTGGTAACCGCCTCACCGTTGACTTTGGTGCCGTTTTTGCTGGCCAGGTCTTCAATGGTCAATCTGTTATCGACTATTTCGAATTTTGCATGGCGCCGTGATATACGTTGATCGTCCAGTATCAAATCGCAGTCTTTGCGTCCGATTATAAACGGAAGTGTTGCAACAAAGCGTTTCCCCTGCAGAGGCCCGGACTCTACTGTGAGTACTAGGGAGAGAATCGGTTTTTCACAGAGGGCATTGATAAGAATATTGATACCGTCTGTTGCAGGTATTGGCAATTTCTTTGTGTCGCAACTACGCTTGTATCTGGAATTACCGGTAGAAGTTGACGATATTTCTTTATCTCCGCTACGCATGTTTCCATGGGTACCGGCCGGCATTGGTGATCTTTCCCCATCTCCTTTGCGTCTGTTTTTAGGAATCCCATTAGTAAGAAGATTGTATAACGAATCTTTATCAAGCAGGCTAGTGCCATTTACCATGGTCGTAACGATGTCACGGAAAATGAATGCCTGCACTTTGCTTCCAGGTTGAAATGCGTAGAGCAGCATCTCTTCGTCGATAGTCATTCCTTTCGGCCGCTTAAACTCCAGGTCGGAGTAATAGGCTTGAGCCCCATTGCCATCCTTAAAGAAGAAAAAATTTATGGTATTGTCCCGACAAAGGGCGATCATCGCATCGGCACCAGCCTCACCAATCTGACGGGTAACAGATTCCAAGTCGATTAGAGCGGTAGGTGCTTTGACTTCCGGCTCTTCCTGTAAAAAGTGAATCATGCATTGCAACAGGATCTGGTCTGTTTCGCAGAGTGTGATGGACTGGACTTCGTGTGCTGATGATGCCAGATACTCTCCAAACTCTTGGATAGAACAACTTATCGGCCTGCCGTCTCTAAAGCTTCCGGCAGAAAAGGGGGCGCCATTAAAGAAAAAGAGAAAATAAAGGGAAAATCTATCGCTTAAAATCTTGAAATATCCGGTAAACGGAGGAGAAGATGCGTAAACCTTCTCCAGTAAACTGAGCAACAGTTTACGGGAAAAAGGACTTTCGTCGCAAAGGATTTTCTGTCGTGGAAACGAGTAAGTGGACATATTTTTATATAGCAGCCTGCTACATGCTTGTCAATTTAATGGGTTAGTAAAAAATAATCGGATCCTGAACCCCAATATCAGGCAGATGCCGATACTCTCAGAAGGCCTTTCAATAATTATTGAGCGGATAGCATCGGATTTAGGAGCCCGTTGACCGCCCGGTACATATCATCAATAATGACTTTACCTTGTAATATATTATTGATATACCATAATTATTGTTAATTTTGTTGGAGATTTATCAATGACTGATCTCGCCTCCATTGACCTCTCACAATACATTGGTGCCAACATCGGTACCGTTACTCTGGTCAAATTATTGGGCAAAGGAGCTATGGGCGCCGTATTTATCGGATATCAGGCTACCCTCAAACGCCAAGTAGCCGTTAAAATCCTCCCAAAATCGCTTACGAGCAGCACCAGGGCCCAGAATATGTTTCGCGATGAAGCAGAGACGGTCGGAATACTTGCCCATCCAAATATTGTTCCCGTGTACGAGATGGGGGAGACTACCGATTTCTTTTTTCAGGTGATGCAACTCGTAGTAGGTCATGACCTGAGAACCCTCATTGCAAAGGCACGCAAACACCCGGTCCCGACCAAGCGAATCCTTTCTGTTTTGGAAACAATCCAATATATTTGCCAGATTCTGGATGCCCTCGGATATGCCCATGAAGAAGGCGTTTTTCATCAAGACATCAAGCCGGCAAATATTCTTATTGATGATAGATTTAAACGCCCCCTTGTGGCAGATTTCGGCATTGCCCGGACTATCTGGGCTGAATACAGCTCGACGCAGAAGATAGTGGGGACACCGATGTATATGTCGCCTGAACAGGCATCCTGCGGGGCAATTGATGGCCGAACGGATATTTACTCCGTTGGTGCAATACTTATGGAGATGACGGCTGGTGTATTGCCGATTCATAAAGAATCGCTTGTAGATATGATCAAACGCAAGCGCAACGAACCGGACACTTTTTTTATAGCCAGGCCATCTGAAATCAATCCTTCGATAGACCGTGATCTTGAAGCGATAATTACCAAAGCAATTGCAGCACACCCCAATAATCGTTTTGCTGATTGTCTGGAGTTTAAAACCAGTCTCGAAGCTTATGTTCGTAATTGTAAGCTGAATTAGTAGGTTGCCGTTTTGTGGAATACAAGGACTTAGCTTGATATGTCAGAAATTGCTATCGATTTAAAGCAGGCACTACAGATTGCCAGGGCATTTAACTTGGCATTCAATAATGCTTTTATGTACGGTGGAAGCCATCAGACTACCAAAGATAGCGCCGCATCCTTTTTCAGTGTTTTGCAGCCAATGCTTGCTATTGCGAATACTATTACTGTAAGCGCGGAAAAAGACTCTATTTTTTTTGAAAATCATTGTGTGGATAAGTTGGTTAGCGTTAAGCGTATTAACAATAGGTTTAAAAAGACTGGAGTCCAGTCCGTCAGCTTTGACAGGGACGCTTCCCTGGAAAGTGCCCTGGCTTTATTTTACTTAATGGGGTCGTTATCTGATTTCAAGAGCGTAGAAACAATGCAGGATTACCTACGCAATGAACGTATTCCGGGTGTAAAGATAAACTATGTTGTTTATAAAAAAGTCACGATTGACGACGCGATCGTTAATAAAGATGTCCTTGCGGATACTCAGTTGCTGTTTGGCAATCAGCAAGCCTATGGAACTGGGACTTATGTCCAGGCGGATCCGGGTATAATCCTCAGGGAATTTTCGAATATCTTGTCTCTGCGCAATTCCTCCCATGAAAATGGCGCTTCCGGAGCAGTGGGCGCCGACTCACCCCAATTATCTCAGGCAGATTACGACAAATACATAACAACTCAATTAAAGGCACTCAATAACCAGTTCACTACTTCTGAGATATCCGAAGATGTCACCAGTCTTACGCCGGCTGAAATGCTGGAAACAATATATAAGCTAAAGGAAAATGTTCTCGAGAATATCAGACTTCAAAGAGAAACTGGAAAGCTGGTTGCCACGGACGAACTGGCCATAAACGAAATAAATCAGTTCAGTTACCAAGTTATTGTGCGGCTGATCAAGGAAGAATACCGAGGCGACCGAAAGATTTCCATTAAGAGGTTGGCCCAGATTATCCGGCGTATGCTGCCTGATATCAAGGAGTTGAAATATCTGCTGCCGCAGCTTAAAGATGGTCTTTTTGCCGAAGGAATGTCGCCTTCCGATTATTTGTCGCTTGTCAAGGAACTGAACAAAGAGCTCGATAGTGACGGTTTGATTCAGATTATGGTTGAGGCATCGGACCAGATCGGACTCACCTTGAATGAACTGATTGAAGGAATCAGGGAAGCTCCGGAAGAATCTGCCAAGCTTATCGTGCTGGCAGCTGAAATTAAAAAAGGAGGCGTAAAGACTGATGACCAACAAATGTCAGCGGTTTTGAGTGACTACATTGAAAAGGTAAGTCGAGCCTTGGTGTTGCAATCGCCTGAAGCCGCTGCCCCTGGCGGCGGAACAATGCTTAAGGCCGCTGTCAAAAGGATAGAACGGGAAATTCTCGATCGCTTGAAATCACAGAATGTCGGTTTGAATATGGTCTCTGTAGTTGCGCAAAAACTGGCAAACCAGTTCAACGATACTGTCTCCACATTAAAAGGTGATTGGGTTAAAAAGAGCATAAACGGTTCTAAAAACCTGGATGAAGAAACCGTGTTTTCGATTATTGAACAAATTGCCGAGCAGGGACAGGAGGGTGTTGGTGTTGCGGAGGAGATTCGGTCCATCCTGATTTCCAATGGTTTCTCTGCCGAGAAGATCGATAATATGGCAAAAAAGGTCCAGCTCCGTGCCGAAGCAGCGGTTACTCATAAAATCGAAATCCCCGAAGGTACTTTTAATGCCGCGACCATGGCCTTTTTTCTTAATCTTGAGATCAAGCGCAATTGCCGTTATAACTCACCATTTTCCACTATTCTTGTTTCATATGAAAAAATCGTCGATCTGCGGACATACACCTTTTTTGATTTAACTCCGGACATCAATATTCAGTTGACCAATCAGTCTCTGGAAATATTAAAACATATGAAGAGAGATTTGGATGTGCTTGGAATTTTTACGATAAACAATACAAGTATTCCGCTTATGGTTTTGCCAATGACCGACTTCACCGGTGCGTTATTCGTGAAAAAGAGGATTGAAAAGGACTTTCCTTGCCATGAATTCCTTATAAACGGCATTACGGTTCATGTTGAGCCAGTAGTTACCGCCTCTGGTTTTGATAGGAATCTAACTCCCGACAAGGCTTCCTATTCGAAAGCGATTTATCAGCTTCATTGCCAACCAAAACTACAATAGCAATCTTATGATCTCAGCCTACGCCACCCATCCCGGCCTTGTCCGTCAGAATAACGAAGATTGTATCCTTGCTGATGACAACCTTGGCATCTATCTGCTTGCTGACGGCATTGGCGGGCATAATGCCGGCGAAGTGGCCAGCGCCCTTGCTGTTGAAACTGTCTATTCGATATTGCGATCAAACATCGAACATACTGAGGCGGATGGTTACTTTGAGCTTATGGTGCATGCCATGCACACCGCTCATTGGGAGATAAGCACCAAATCGCAATCAAGTCCATCATTTATGAGGATGGGGACGACTCTGGTCGTCGCAGTTTTGCGGGAGAATAAAGCATATATTGTTAATGCCGGAGACAGCCGTTGCTATTTGTTTCATGGCTTTCATAACCTCCCGACCTCTCTGCTTGGAAGTGAGAGGCAAAAATTCGTGCGATTAACAAACGATCACACCGTGGGTGATCAACTGCTGGCAAGTGGCATTTCCATCGGTCAGATCCCAAAGAAACAATTTCATACTCTAACCCAGTCAGTTGGGTGTGGAGACCCTCCGTATCCCGATTTCAACATTATAGAACTCAAGCAGGGCGACATGCTTCTGATCTGTTCCGATGGACTTACCGATATGCTGGCTGATGCTGAAATCGAAGCCATTCTGGCAAGTAATGCCGACAGTCTTGATGCTCTCGCCTCAGATCTTATTGCTGCTGCCAATGCAAACGGCGGCAGGGATAACATCTCCGTTGTACTGGTAACTTCGCCATAAACCGGCCCCAATTCAATTCTCAACGACAACGACCGTCCACGACGCATTTATGGCGCTCCGGATCTTCAACAGCGACCAAGGATGCCAGTTCACCCGCGAAGCATTCTGAACTTGACAAACAGACGTTGGCTGAGGCGTATTGCCGGGGACTCGAACAACTGAAACTGGCGGCCTGAAGCCAATAACCACAACAACATCCGGATATTGCTTATTTTTCCTATCAGAATGTCTCACTAACCCCGACCACCTCGGTTGGTGTTTCAATCGCCCCAAGGGGCCGGAAATTTGCCCTCAGCGATTAAAACCCTTGACATCGTTAACAACATAAATATACATAGTCGTATACAGGAAATTTCTAATAAAGGATGTATATCCTAATCCAGATTCTATCCTTGACAACTACATACAAAAATACTTCCAGAGACACGGCCTCCCGCGTCTCAAAAAGTCCTTTTCTGCGAGCCCATTCGCCGAAAAGGTGCCTGTCCAAACTATTGATTCTTCTCCTGCTGCTCCTCGCCCCCATTACCTTTTCAAGTGATAACATCCCCAACTTTCAACCAGAATGTGAAACCAGTTTGACGATTGGCATCAAGGCTGTGTCGGTCTTGGCTAACTTCCACAAGGAATGCTCTATTGTTTATCCAGAGTGGTCATCATCACCTCCACCACAACCAACGCCCCACCCACTTCATATCCCTCCGATTGCATTCGTAGCAATTGTCACTTCGCCACGAGCTCCTCCAGCCTGATATTCAAAATATATTTACCCTGAATACGTTGCTTTGATTTTCGTCAAATAACTATATTTTTACCCAATAATCAAGGGAGTTACTGCCATGAACACGCTAAAACTACTTGCGATCACGTGTATTTGCCTTGCTTTCACCACAGTTGCAGAAGCCAAATGGTGGATCTTCGGCCAGTCTGAAAATGAGATCTCAACACGGTACCTGTATTTAAACGGTGTTTCCTACGATGAGTTGGGGGACAAGATAACCGTCTATCGGGAGACTCTGCCGGAAGGGCGCTTGGTGCTGCGAGGTAAGGCGGGGACTACTTCATCTCAGGTGGGGGTTGTTCAGGTAAGCCGTGACGGCAAGGCCACCTGGCAGGAAGCTGCGCGAAGCGATGACGGTACCTTCGAATATGGTTTTAAGCCTGAAATCGGCAAAAGCTACCTTATGTATGTGAAGATCATGGACACCACCGGCAAATCCAATGACGTTGAAGCAACCCGTAAGGAGGTCAGCGTCTCCGATCAGAATATTTCCGCAGTCATCAAAAAAGCAATGGATGCCTTGGTCAGCGCCTACCGTGGTGAAGACCCGAGCGGTTTCATGCTCCAGGTCAGTCCGGATTTTGCCGCCGATGCGGCCATTCTCGACCGGGCTATCCGCAGAGACTTCAGCCTGTTCGACAACATCGACCTCCGCTACACCATCAACAACCTGTCCGCCGGTTCAGGCGGGAATGTCTTCGTAGCTCTTTCCTTTTCCAGGGGAGTAACTTCCACCAAGAGCGGCAAAACCTTGAGAGACAAGGGAACCACCGAGTTCGTTTTTTCCATGGAAAATGAAGGACCTAAACTATTCAGCATGAAAAACCCGCTGATTTTCGGATTATCCGACGCTGAAAATGTGGCAACAGGCACAGTACCTAATAGTGAGCAGAACATTACAGTAGCATCGGATGGCACGGTGACGATTGGCCCATCTACCGGCATTGTCGGTGGCATCCCAGCGCCAATAAATCTTGTTGCCACCAACCCTGCACCGAATCACCACATGGTAGACCTCGAGTTTTCCACCCCCATGGATCCGGCAACATCCACGGGGCTCTACGAAGTGGTCGTCGAGGAGAGCCTCGGCATGAATGGCCCGTGGCAGGAGGCAGAGCGTAAGGACTTCGACACCTTTGTCCGGGTTGAGAGTAACTATATAGCCCAGCAGTCGGCAATTCTCTATTTCAGAGCAAAAATCGTCAGAAATGCCGGTGGTGAATCCAGCCCCTACAGCAACACTGTTTCTTTTGACAATAGATACTAATGAAAGCACTTACCGTTTTCATTCGAAGGGTTGACAGACTGTTTGCTCTGGTTCTGCTTACAGCTATCACCTGTCTGACTTTGATGCCGGCCAAGGCTTTGGCGGAAGCTCCAGGACCTTTCGAGCAGGTGGTTACCACCACATTCCCTCCTGCCTATGGTGAACTGATTAATATTTATGGTGAATCCCTGAGTAGTGGAGCACCAGCAGCGGTAAAAGAGATCTCCGACAAACTGAATTTTTATAACCAGGCCATCGGTCGGATCTCCGGAGCCCTTGATATCGGCGGCAAGCTCTATCTCGGCGAAAACCAGGAGGCGGCGATTTCTGGTGGACTGCTCGTCCTCGGGGAGGTAGCCGGCAGCGAGGCGGGCAAGGCCTATCTTGGTGCCATGGGGCTAACCACTCTGCCGGTAACAACCCTGATCACCGCCTACCAGGTTTATCAAATTTCGGCTTCAGAACTGAAAAAAAGCACCGTTGGCCTTAAATTAGAAAGCCTCTACGGTTTGATTGAAAGTGATCCGAACCTTAAGAGCCGCAACCGTGATGTTGGTGTGGGCGACCCCATCCCGGTTACGTCTGAAGCTCTTGAATATCTCTGGCGTAAAGTGCTTCTGGATAATCGCTGGCGCGACCTGTTTAAGACTTACGTTGTCGAAGAGCTCGGCAAAGATGATTGGCCCGAAACAGGTATTTGGAGTCGCTGGACCCTGCCTGGAAACGTGATTGAAGAATCGGAAATGTATAATCGCCGGGATGAATTCAAGGGTTATATTGCCGGGTTATTGAGTTATTTAAACCGGGCTGCGAAGGTTCGTGAGCAGCAGTACGTCATGCGCAAATACGCGGATGAGTTGAAACAAAAATCGAGCGGCATGAGCTCGGCCAGTGTGCTGGAAAAATATATGAGCGCGGTTGTCAAGCTCCCCGAGGTCCGGGAGTTTGTCAAAAACTGCCCGGGACGCATCCAGCAGGGAATCAACGGCAACGATCTTTCGCCATTGATCCAGGTAGTCAATAACTCCAAGCGCTATGCGGTTGATGTGTTGGCCTGGATTCCGACCACGGGCAAACTCGGGACAGAGCGCACATCACTACTGGAGGATCTGCGTAAATACCATGACCAGGCTTGGACGGCTCGTGAGATTTTGCAGGAGAAGCGTCAACGCGAAGAACTACGCAAGGCCGAGAACGCCAAAGTCACTGTTTGGCGAGCCAATCCATACGGCTTCTCTTTAAGTTTTGCCGATGTGCAAGGGGCGCTCAAGGAAGAATTTCAGCGAACAGGGGCAATTGTCGCCGCTCAAAACCGCATCTCTGAGCAGACCAGAAACATGAAAAAAAGTTACGATGACCAGGCGGCTGCAGCCCGGGCAGAATTTGATCAGGCCCAGCAGATGCAACCGCCCCCTCTCGAAAGGAGTAAAGAGGCCTTAGAGCAGTTCGCTCTTCAACTGGCGGCTTATCGCACTATTGACCAACAGTTGCTGAATGATCTGAATGAGGAGGTCGGGGCATATGTTGATACTCTCACGTCACAGGCGAAACTTGATGAGGAACAGATAGAGGATCTTTCCAGGAGCATAGATGATCTCATCCACCTATTTCAAACCACCAAATGGAGGTCAGGGAGTGCAAACGGAGGAATAATCGAAATTGAAGAGACCCTGGCGAGATATTGCGGAGACTTCCCCTCAACAGGCTATGTGGGGCTTGGCAAGTTGAAGTTTCCTCAGGCAACCTTTAAGTCAGGCGATGATGTTGGCTCATTTACCGGACTACATGGATCTTATCTGGAGTCGTTAAGCCGAAAAATAGGTGAAGAAGCGAGGTATATCCCCTTTTGCGGGGGCAAAGCTTACGTGCCATCACTGATCAGCGGTATCGACGGTATGATTGCCCTGGTTGATAACTTGGCGGAGAGAAAGGGGGAAATTGCCACTCTTGAAGAAAAGGTGCTGGAGCTGGAAACATTACTGTCAGAAAGCCATTGGGGTTCAAACCAGCGGCTCGCAGAATCTCTGGCGAAATCTCTGAATGAGAAGCAAAGACCTTTTGTTAAAAGGCTCATAGAATTGCTTGACAAAGGGGAGTCACTCAAGGGACCGGCACGGTCAGCGCAGCAGCTCTACCAAACCGACCTGGGCAATATGGAAAACGATCAGGACTATCTCAGCCAATTACGGATGACCCTCGGGCAGCTTGGTCCAGTATTAAGAGAATTTGTGTCTCAATACCCTGGAATCAGTATTAACGGAATGAATGGCACTTTTGTTTTTCGTCCCGAGGTGGCAGCAGCTTACAAGGCGGGCAAATGCAGAGCCCTGACAGGACGACAGGTTTTCATGTCGGCAAGCGATATCCGCTTGGCAAGGCAGCAACTTGACCGTTCGCTGGCTGAGAGCCGCCTTATCTGGATTGATCAGAATTACAACCTGGGGCTTCAGGACTTCGTGAGCATGTATATTGCCGACCGTACCGGCCTGGTCCGCATGTCGGCCCCTGAACATTATACCTTTATCGAACGACAGGGCGAGTGCCGCATTATTACTAAGGATTATTTCGATAAAATAAAACCTGAATTGCAAAAACTTGAAAAGGTCGACATTTTCTTTGAACGGAGCCTGGAAAAGGCTGTCAATGGAGATTACCTCGGGTTGCTATCCATCCCAAAGCTCAGTTACCCAGTAAATGGTGTAAATATCGACCTTGCCAATTATCCCGACAAGGGGTTGGATTTTCTTCGGGAGGTCGCGGCTGACTGCTGGGATGATCAAACGCGGGCCAGCATTCTGGGAGTGGTGACTGTTTTTGATGAAAAGCTGACGGCTTTCCGCCAGTGGAGAGACGCAGAAGTCTATTTTGAGAAGATGAGGGAACGGTTCAGCGAAGTTGTCGGCAACCTGTCGTCCTTAGAATTTGATGCCCAAGCCGCCTACAACAAGAACATGCACGATCCTGTCGTAGGAGAGCTTTATAAGCAGGCAGCAGCCAAAGAATCTGCCGTTATGGGCTTTCTGGCCTCGGCAGCCACTGATCCGAAACTGTCTCCCAACCGGCAGGATTTTTTTGCCCGGCAAAATACCGAGTATAAACAGCGGTTTTCCTTTATTCGTCAATGGGCCGGTAAACCGGCCGGTAAACCATCGACATCCACGCCAGAAGCTTTCGATGAAAGTCTTGCACGTACATTTTACGACCAGTTTAAGCAAGCCTACGAATCCCGCAACGAATCTGCGGTCATGGCGATGATCGGCGATGACTGGGAATCCGGAGACGGCACGACGCTGGACGACTTGCAGGGGCACCTGCACAACAGCTTCACCGTATTCGATCAGATTACTTACCAGATAGCGAATTTAAAGTATTCCTGGAACGGCTCGGCCTATGGAGTTTCCTACGATGTGACCATCACCGGCCGCAACTTCCGCCACAACCTGAAACATGAGGAAAAATCGAGCGTCAACGAGGAGATGTCGCTGGACAGCCGCGGCAAACCGCGCATCAGCCGCACCCTTAACGGGCGTTTCTGGTATGTGCAGTAACGCCCCCATGACTAACTTTATGCAGTTTCAACCTACAACAGAAGTCAACAACGCACAAAAGGAGAAATGTCTATGAAGCGATTGAGAAGTATACGACGATTGCAGCTGCTCACTGCACTGGTAGCGGTGGTTGCTCTGGCGCCAGCGGCATCACAGGCTGCCGAACATGAGATCCACGGTTCCAACGACTTTTCTCTTACCTACAATGATGTTAGCGGACCTGGCGCTGGCAGCCAATCGTCTCTCACCGAAGGTGCCCGCTATCTGGAGATTCTGAACCTCTTCGGCAACGGCCGTCTGGGCGAATTCGATTATAATTGGACGGTGGGGGCCAAGTCCACCGACGACCGGCGCAATGACATCAAAAACACCTCGCTGACAAACCTGCAGGGTAGATTCACCAATAAGGTCCATACGCTGACTGTTGGTGACACCTTTGAGTCATTCTCCCAATATGCCCTCAACACCGCCATAAAGGGTGGTTCCTACAAGTACACGCGAGAAGGGGAATTTGGCACATCACTGACTGCCGTTTCGGGGATCGCCTATAGCCGTTGGGACAACTTTTGGGGAGTGGATGCCGTGGAACGGCAAGTCTTTGGCGGCAAAATCAAACAGAACCTTGGTTCCGATCTATGGGTCGGCTTCAGCGGTGTCCAGACCACTGACCATGTCCGCGTCATGGGAAGTGAACTGGTCGATGAGCAAACCTATACCGTTGACTTTGAATACCGGCCCATCCCCGGTCTTACCATCCAGGGCGAATCTTCCTGGGCGGATGGCGGCGTTTCCACCCAGGATGGCCAATATAATGAATTCAACGGCAATGCCAGCAAGCTTGTTGCAATCGGCGATGGGGGGCCAAGCAGGGTGACGCTTGAATATGAACGGGTTGAGCCGAATTTCAGGACCATGCTCGGGTCGGCCACTCCCGACAGGGAAAAGGCCAAGGCCAAGTGGCGCTACAAGTACACAAAAAATCTGTCCATCACCAGTGCCATGCTCTGGTATCATGATAATGTGGATGGGCAGAAGAGCTACACTACCGACCATTATAAACCGGAGATCGGCGTCACCATCAAACGGCCATTCAAGAGGCAGTATGCCGTGGCTGACATCAGCTACAAGCTCGACCGCACCAGTAGCCAGACCATAGATACTCTTGATCAGTTCGTCAATACGAGCTACCGTGATCGCTTCGGCCTCTTTGACAGCGACACCAACTTCGGCATTATTTTTTACGACACCAAGAACAGCCGGCGTGCCCAGGAGTACACCTATAACACCTCACTCTCCAGTCGCCACACCCTCGGGCGGGTCGTACTGAAACCGAGTATTTATCTGGGTGGTTGGACGTCTAATGAGGAACTTGCGGCACCACAAGCCACTGACCAGATTTATGAATATTCTTTCGGCCTGGGCGTAGATATTCCGACCATCAAGATTACCTCCAATTTCAAGATCGGTGAAAACCGCCTGGTAAAAGAAGCCGGCACAGATACAACCAAGACCTTTGCCAATATGAACATCTTCTGGCGGCCCGACATGCTGACTAAGGTTCAGGGAATGCTCTACGCCAAAGCCTCTACCAACGACTTCCGTTACGACCCGAATGCCGTCGGCGGGAGCCAGGATTTCCGTGAAACGAGCCTCACCAGCGGCATTAGCATGCAATTCTGAACCTATTCCAGCCAACATTAAGGGAGCCAATTCCATGAATGCACTAAAACTATTTACAGTTATTTTGCTTTGTCTGATGTTAACCAGCAAAGCGGAGGCTAAGTGGTGGATCTTCGGCCAAGCCAATGAAGAAGTGAGCATCAGCTACCTCTACGTCAACGATATCCCTTACGAGGAAAGCGGCCCGAAATTGACCGTCTACCGCGACATGCTTGCCGGTGGCGAAGTCGTTCTGCGCGGCAAGGCACGGATCAGCAAGGGGAAGATCGGCGGCGCCAGCGTCAGCCTAGATAACCGCGAAACCTGGAAGGAGGCCCAGTCCAGCACCGACGGCGCCTTTGAATACCGTTTCCGCCCCGAAACAGGCAAGACCTACGTCATGTATGTAGAAGTGGTAGATACCGCCGGGAAATCAAATGACATCGAAAGTACCCGCAAGGAACTGACCATAAGTGAAGGATCATTCCAGAATCAGGTGCGCGAGGCGCTTAACGCCATGATTGCCGCCTATCGGGCCGAGGACCCTGCAGCCTTCATGCGTTATGTAAGCGAAGATTTTGCCGCTGATCCGGCGATACTGGACCGGGCGATCCGGAGGGATTTTGCACTTTTTGACAATATTGATCTCCGTTATACCCTTAACAACGTGGCTAGCGGCAGCGGCGGTCTTTTTGCATCTATTTCGTTCAACCGCCAGATCACAAGCAGCCGGGACGGAAAGACCTATCGCGATAAAGGCACCACCGAATTCGTCTTTAGGCTTACCGACCAGGGTCCCAAGGTCTTCAGCATGAAGTTTCCGCTGATATTCGGCCTCTCTGACAGTGAGGAGATTGCCACCGGCACTGTCAACGCCATCAGCAACGAGCCAACCATAGTAATTTCGAGCAGCGGCAACATCGAAATCATCCCATTCAACGAAGCCGTCAACGGTATTACTGCCGACGCAACCATTGAATCAGGCTTTAACATCGTAATTGCATCGACAATTGGTGGCGGGCAATTCCAGCAACCTCCCCAAGGATTTGATTTTGTCACCGGCCAGGTGAGCGATGTTTCCGGCTCTGTTGCCTTTATCATCACAGGCGGCGATGAAGTCCAGCAGGCCGCCTACGGATTCCTCCAGAACGGGGCCTCAATCAACGACCTTGGTAGCGTATCGCTAAGTTCTGTAAGCCAGGCGCCTGAAAGCGGCTATGACAGCAACTCTACTCAAGGTTATAATTTTGTTCCCGGCCACACATACGCCTTCTTGCTGAGCAACGGCAAATACGCACTCATGAATGTCAAGAGCGTTATTATGAGCTATCCGCCTACGGGAATTACAGGGTATCCGACGACGACGATGCGAATCGACTACAAATACCAACCGAACGGTAGCCGGAATTTCTGATTAACCTGCACCAGGCAGTGATCGTCAATGCGCTCACTGCCTGGTGAGTTTAAACGGAGCCACCATGACTTTCATGAAACCCCTGTTCTACCTTGCCTGTATTACAACCTGCTTCCTGACAATAACGTTCTCCGCATTCGGCTACGATCTTAAATCTGCCGCCGAAGATATGGACAACTACTTTCTTCCCGCTTATCCGGTGGTGTATGGAGAGATTATTGACCGGTTACCAGCGGAAGAGGTTAGCAACATCTCGGCTGCCCTCAAAGGAGTCGAAATCTTCGGCTACCTTAAAAGCATGGGGGATGTGGCCCAGAAACTGGATTCCGGAGATTCGACGGGCGCAGCTCTAGATAGCGCAACCATGCTGGCAAATATGGCAATATCAAAGTTTAAAGACGAAGCAACCAAGAAGATATTTATTGCCGGCGTCGGAGTCGGCACTCTTCCGTTGACAGCGCTCGTAACTACTATCGACATTACCCGCAAGTCGTACGAGGCAGTAAATGCCAGTAAAACAGCCCTGGACCTGGAACGGATTTACTACTCAATTCAAACTGATCCGGTTCTAAAGATTAAGGGGCGAAAACTTGGCGAAGGTAATCCAATCCGGATCGATTCAACAACCATTGAGCACATCTGGCGCAAGGTCTTGCTCGACGACCAGTGGCGTGGTCTGTTTAAAAATTATGTTACCGGTGAGTTGGGGAGGGATTGGCCCGAGCCGACCGTCTGGGAACAATGGACTATTGGCGGCGAAAATCTTCAGCAGGCAAAGCTTCTGGAGGATCGTAACAGTCTTAAGTCACACATTGCCAGCCTTCTGCTGGAAATGAACAAAGTAGCGCAGAAAGCAGAAGCACGTGTGATTCTGGCCCAGCAGTTGAGGGAAATCGAGGCGGTTGCGGGTAAAATATCTCAAGCCGAGTTGGAAAAGGCTCTCCGAGAATACAACAGTGCCCTTAAGGAACTACCTGCCATTGAAACCTATGTAAACGGTCTGACGGACTTGATTGCCCGCTACAGTGCCAGGATCGCCAAGGCCCCTGCGACGGAGCTGGTGACTATTCGCGAAACCGAGATTCTGTTCGAATTGGACAATATCAGCTCCAAGGCTCGGATAGTACGCCTATTGCCGTCAGTTGGACGCAACGCTTCCAAACGGCAGACGTTCTTGACAAAATTAAAAAAAGGTTATGTTGACTTGTTGGCTCTGCGAACCTCTGCTGGTAGAGCTGAGATCAACACCCGGCTCGTCGCAGAATCAAAAAAACTGGAGGTTGCCGGAACTGAGTTTACCTTTGTCCGATATATCTGCACTAAAGGATTTGAGGACGTAAAAGGTGAGTTTGACAGCAAGGTCGTAAATGGCGCGGCGGATGCGGGCTCTGCCGTGGACAAAGCCAAGACGGATATCACGCAAATCAAGGAAAAACTTTCCGCAGACTACAGCAAAAATTGGGTGGAAAACGAAAAAAAGTACCAGGAAAACCTGGCTGCTCTGATAGAACAACAGCGACGCTTGGTGGATCAGCTGTCCCGTACCAGCGATTACCGGCAAAAAGAAGCACTCCAGCAAGCCATCGACCGGCTGACGGCTCAGATCAATGCCCTAAATGGCCGTTTCGAAGCCTACCGGCAACTCTACCAGCTGAATGTGGGCGTTGATACGGAGAGTTGCCAGGGCGCTATCAGGGAAATTGATACCTTCGTGCGGGAAAACAGCAATCGTCAGGGCATCGTCCAGGCCGCACTTGAAGACGTATTCAGCGATGCCAACGCCAAGTACTGGAATTTTTATACTAACCACCAGTCGCCATGTCATAAGATTCTCTCTGAGGACGAATTGGAACGACTTGAAGCGATCATACGTGACAATCCGGACAGTTATGCCGGCCTTTCATTTGAGTTCCTTAAAAAACATTTTGTGAACGAAAAGGATGCACCCCGTTCCCGGAATATTCTGCAGACCGTTACCAACATGTCCGATGCACTCATGACGTATAGCAATTCCCTGTACGCATATCGCATGCCTTATTATAGCGATTGGGAAAAGTGGACCATCCCCTCCCTTCAGTACATGGAGTCTGCGGCGCCCCGTGAATCCATCAAGGTGGTTCTTGCTGCTATCGATGCCGCCATTTCCAGGCTGACAAGCACCAATCGCAGCGAGTTTTCGGAAACCTTTAAAGAACGCTATGACCAGATGTTGGAGCAATTGAGGATCATGCGTATCGGCATGGAAAGGGATGAAAAATTGCTTTCCAAAGCAAACGGTTTGAGTAGTAGCTTTGGAGCATACAATGACAAGGCATTGCGCAACAACTCGCAGATAGCCGAGGATTCAGCGCTCATCACGCCGGTTTTGCGTGATTTTTGGAAGGCCAAACAGTCACTGTCCGTAACTATTGCCATGTTTACGGCTCAATCCAAAGACACTCCTTCCAGGGTGCTGAATAGTGGCCCATTGTTCAAAATCATCGAAGATGCGGATGTGCTTTCACATAGCAAAAGGCTGGGACTCGGTATTGAAGAGCTGGTCAAGGAACCATTTCTGGAAATGCAGGGCAAAAACGGTCTTGTGGACATTTACACAACTGATTTCAGCAAAGCTATCAGCAAGGTTCAGTCCGCCCCGGTCAACGAGTACGGGTTGTTTTTCCAAAAACTATACGCTGTTGCTGATGAGCAGGGTGGAGTTGGGATCATTATGGGGCTTTTGCTGAGGAGCGGCAATACCTTTCCCGCCATATTCCAGGATGACCCCAAAATGGCTGAGGCTGCCACCAAGCTATACAAATTGTTTATTGAAAGGCAGGAAGTGGCACGTAAGAACCAGGGTGTCATAGACGAACTTAAAGCCCGCTTCGACATGGTGTTGAATAAAGTAAATCAGCTCATCAAGCCGATGCAGGGCGATTATGATTCAGGCTACTATCTGGGAGTATTGGGGCGTTCCTCATTCATCAGCGACGTGCGTTTGGAATATAAGGCCATCGGTTCTACCCGTCAAGACGTGGATGACGCCTTTGCAAGACTTGACAAACTGGTTGAAGATTCGCGCAGCAAGGCGCCGACCGAGGCACCGCTTTCCTCAGGAACCCCGGCACAACTCCAGGCGGTACGGGACCTGTATGGGCGTTTCACCGAAGCCTACGCTGCCAGAGATGACTCACAAATTATGAGTTTAATGGGGGACGACTGGGAGGCGGGCGACGGCACCACTCTTTCGGACATGCAGGTAAATCTGAGCAGGGTGTTCAGAAAATTTGACGAACTAAAAATAGATGTTCAAAATATGCAAATCAACCCGACACCGGCGGGATTCATAGTTAACTATGATATCACCATCACCAGCCGGATCTATAAGAAGAATCTGCGCCATCAGGAAAAGTCGGCGGTTAGCGAACTGGTGTCTTTCGGAAGCAATGGCTCCCCCAGAATCGTCAAAACGCTTAATGGCCGCTACTGGCTCGTTGAATAACAGGTTTTATCCGGAGGATAACGTATATGAAAAAACAGATTATTGCAGGAATACTTCTGCTGCTTGCCTGCATCACGCTTCCTGCCTGTGCCGGGTTACAAATTGGCGGTAGCAGCGATTCACAGTCGGCTCTTGCGGCAAAGCGCTATACTCAGGTCAGACAGTCACTTGACCAACTCATTGCCGCCTACGAAGCCAAAAACAGCCGTCAGTTTTCCGATTTGGTGAGTGATAGTTACAGCGGCGAGGCAAGCATCCTTGCAACTTCCGCTTTACGGGACTTCAGTGTCTATAACGACCTTTCGCTACGCTATACAGTCAACAATATTACCTTTGATGGCACCGGAGCCAAGGCTTTTGTTGCCATAACCTTTACCCGTAGCTGGACCGACATTAAAACCGGTCGGACCAAAAACGAAACAAAGGAAACTTCACTTATTTTTGTGGCGACGGGAGGTGTCTACAAACTGCAAGATCAGCGAGGTCCACGGCTATTTGGCCTGAATTAGGCTTCCATGGTACTTCGCACACCATCTCCACAATCTCCCTAGCTCGGCTTGTACTCGGCCTCACCTCCCCATTGAGGAGATAGAGCCACTTTGCCTATATCGACCTATATTGCATTTAGTTGTTGTAACCGCGAGCTATGCCATGCCGGACAATAAAAGAAAAAGCCCTTGATTTCTCAAGGGCTTTTGATCTTTACCGGACGTTGCCGGATTGTTTAATGGCGGAGAGGTAGGGATTCGAACCCTAGGTACGTTGCCGTACACCTGATTTCGAGTCAGGCACCATCGACCACTCGGACACCTCTCCGCAAAAGAATAAATTTATTGATGATTATTACGATCCTAGCAATATCCATGGGATGAAACAGGAACACCTTATATACCATGTCTGAAAAAAATTCAAGATATTGCTTGAAGATAGCTTTGGTTACTCAGATATCGCAAAAATCCCGGATCGCACCGGCGGTACAATAAAAACTGCCCTATGAAAGCAGGTGCACAAACAGGCCACTTCGCAGTTTGGGTTCGAACCAGGTGGATTTCGGCGGCATGATCTGGTCTTGGTCAGCCAGTTCGATCAATTCGCGTATGGAAGTGGGATAAAGGGAAAAAGCTACGGCATATTCACCGGAATCCACTAGCTTGATGAGTTCGTCATTACCGCGGATTCCGCCGACAAAATGGATGCGCTTGTCAGTACGTGGATTTTGAATGCCAAGCACCGGGTTCAGCAAACGGTCCTGGAGTATGGAAACGTCCAACCTACTTACCGTGTCGATCTCGTTGACGATTTCCGTCCTGGCGTGCAGGTTGTACCAATTCCCTTCAAGGTACATTCCGAAGTGGTGTCTAGCTTCCGGTTTGACAGGAGTGGTCGAGGGGGTTATGTCAAAGCAGGCCTTAACTCTGGCGATGAATTCGGACACGCTCAGATTGTTTAGGTCTTTAACAACTCGATTGTATGGCATGATGTTGAGTTGATTCTCAGGAAAGATAACCGTAAGGAAGAAATTGTATTCCTCTTGCCCTGTATGTAGCGGGTTTTCGTTGCGACGCAGTTCACGCACCCTTCCGGCAGCGGCGCTGCGATGATGGCCGTCAGCCACATAAAGGCGGGGAATTGCGGCAAACAGTGTGATGAGGCGCTGGATCAGAGCCGGGTCGGTTATGATCCAGAGGGTGTGAGCAACACCGTCGTCAGTGATAAAATCGTATTCTGGCGCGCCATTGGTAACTCCTTCAATGATCCCTTCAACCTCGCTGCAGGAGCGGGAAAGATAAAAGACCGGCTCGTCATTGGCATCAAGGAGGTCGATGTGCTTTACCCGGTCTTCTTCCTTGTCGGCACGTGTGTGCTCGTGTTTTTTGATCACTCCTGACTGGTAATCGTCAACGCTGGCACAGACCACAAGGCCGGTTTGGGTAATGGAGCCCATGCGCTGGCGGTAGACGTAAAGACTTTCTTGCTTGTCCTGAACAAGAACACCCCGTTGGATAAAATCATCCAGATTCCTTTTCCCTTGCAGATAGACCGAATCGTCGTGGGGGTCAATCTCGGGAGGTAAATCTATTTCAGGGCGGGAAACATGCAGAAAGCTGTTGGTGTTTCCGGCCGCCATGGCGCCGGCCTCCTCGACATTCATTACATCGTAGGGAAGTGCGGCCACTTTTTCGGCCAGTTCTCTGGGGGGGCGCAAGGCCTGGAAGGATTTTATTATTGCCATGAGATAACCTTTGATTTGAAAATATAGAGGAGGTTTTTGTGACCACCCGATATGCAGCAGGGCATTAAGGCTGTACCCTGCTATGCCAGAAACCTATTGAAAATACCGGCGCGCGCCGACGAAATGTTTCTCGAAATAATTGTCGTCTATGGAAGTTACGCGTATCTCTTCGCCACGCCGCGGAGCATGCACAAATTTACCGTTGCCTACATAGATGCCGACATGATTGATCTTGGCCTCAGATGAACCGAAAAAAACCAAATCACCGTCGCGCAGGTTGTCCTTGATTACGGGATCACCTGCGGTGAATTGCTCCCGTGACGTGCGGGGAATACTGATACCGCAGAGATTGTATACAGCCCGGACAAATCCGCTGCAGTCCATTCCGTCGACAACATTGTTTCCGCCCCAACGATATGGGATTCCCACAAAGCGTTCGGCAGTTCTGGCTGCAATAACGCCCATGTCCTTGTCTTGCTGCAGGGGTCTCCCCTGGTTTCTGTCGGTGGCTGCTGCTTGTTTGCGCTTGCGCTCATCCGCTTCATCTCTGGTCGTGCCAGTATGTTGAACTTCTCGCGAGTTGTGAATTTCATCAGGGGGGGACTTTTGCCAACCAGGCTCTTTAGGCTGGGTGAATACGACTTCATTTGGAGGTGCAATGTAGTAGCTGCCGATCATGTGCTCAGCAACAAGCCTGTTAGCCGTTTTGCGCGCCTTTTCTTTAGTGGGAAAATCACCGAAACGAACTGCATAGATGCCGCTGTCCTTTCGAAAGTAAAAGGCTTCGATACCCTTGGACTGAAGTTTTGCAGTAAAGCGTTCGGCATTTTTGACGTCCGCGAATGCTCCCATCTGAATAGCGTAACCTAAGTGTTTGATTTCAGGCGAAGGCGCGGCACTGCTCGGGGTTGGATGCAGCAGTAAGAATATGCCGCAGAAAAAAAACATGCTGAATTTGAAGAAGGTGGACATTGGCAAATTGGGTCTTTTCGTGGATAGATGGCGACTTGAACTGGAGCGGGTTCGGATGATCATAGTATCCATAATTGCACGTCTGGAGTAAAGAACTTTTTGCCCCGCTGGTGCCTCTGCAACGGCCAGAGTATATACAAACCTTGGTCGGATAATCAATTGCATGGAAACGAATTTTGGTTTATTATTAATACCAAATGTAGATGAAGATAAGTAGAGCGACCCTTGCACCAAAGGGGGTAATAACTCATGTCAACGAGTGAAATAACCTTAGGCGGGCCAATGCAATCCCCAGTGGTTGCTGTGTCAGCAACCGGTTCTAACGGACCGGAAGCCGGCAATGTTTCCAAGTCTTCAAGCGAAAACTCCATTCAAGCCATTCAAGATCAAAAGTCCGACGCTGTTGATACAGTTACAATCATGAACACAACGTTGGATAACAAGCGTGCCGCACAGAAGGAAGAGCCTAAAAATGCTGGCAACAGTCAGGATAAACTGGGTGTCAGGACTATGGATGAAATCTTGTTTGCCTATAATTATAAGGGCGACCTGAGAATCAAATTCATGGATAGTTTGAACAAGCTGGTTTACCAAGTCCCTCCGGTTCTGGTGTCAAGGATGTCAGATCTCATGGCGCAGCCGGACTCAGCAGTAAACACGAAGGCTTAACTATCGGATTGATGAACTACAGTGCGCTTTTAAGCGCAGGTAGTATATCAAAGGAAAACCGGCCCCTGGAGAGGGACCGGTTTTTGTTTTTCATACCTGGAAGAGACAGCTAGTCTACATCTTTAACATCGCGTCGTACCCCCATAAGGTAAGCGACCACAAAATCTTCCAAAGCTCCGTCCAGCACGGCGTCAGGATTGCCTGATTCAATGCCGGTCCTTAAATCCTTTACCATTTTGTAAGGATGCAGGACATAGGAGCGTATCTGGCTGCCCCAGCCGATCTCCTTTTTCTCCCCGGCAATCTCGGATGCCTTGGCATTGCGCTCCGCCATTTCCCGCTCATACAGTTTTGCTCGCAGTACTTTCATGGCTGTGGCTTTATTGAGGTGCTGACTGCGTTCGGTCTGGCATGCCACGACGATGTTTGTCGCCAGATGGGTGATGCGTACGGCCGAATCGGTGGTGTTGACATGTTGTCCGCCTGCACCGCTGGAGCGGTAGGTATCGATTCGCAGGTCAGACTCGCTGATTTTGATATCGATGTCGTCCTCTTCAATCTCCGGAAAGACAAAGACCGAGGCAAAGGAGGTGTGGCGGCGGGCATTGCTGTCAAACGGTGATATCCTTACCAGTCTGTGGATGCCGGCTTCCGCTTTTAAATAACCATAGGCGTATTCACCTTCTGCGCTGAAGGTTACCGATTTGATGCCTGCCTCGTCACCTGTCTGGATCTCGGTAATGGAGCTTTTCCACCCCTTTTTTTCGCAATAACGCAGGTACATGCGCAGCAGCATCTCAGCCCAGTCCTGGGATTCGGTGCCACCAGCGCCGGAGTTGATTGAAACAAAACACGAGTTGCGGTCATGGGGGCCGGAGAGCATGCACTGGAACTCCGCTGCTTCCACGCCCTGCATCAGCCGTTTGTTCATCTCGGCGACTTCGGTCAGAGTTGCCTCGTCCTGAGCCTCGACGCCGAGTTCGATCATCACGCGCACATCTTCAACCTGCCTGTTGAGATTGTCCCACATCTGGACAGCCTTTTCCAAGGCGGTGCGTTTTTTCAGAATCTCCTGGGATTTTCCCGTATCGTCCCAGAATCCGGGAGTGGCAATTTCGGCCTCGATTTCCTGTATCGCCTCTCGTTTGCTGTCTATGTCAAAGAGACCTCCGGAGTTTGGCGATACGCTCTTCACAATCATTTAACCGGGCGACTTCTTCACGAAACATATGTTACTCCTCAGTGACTATATGATGTTTTTGATGGTGGCAGGATGTTTGATGTTTGATTCGATTTTCTCAGTGAATACCCTGTTGAGAGTGTTTTCTTTGTCTAAGCCATGCCAGACAGGCAATCCCTGCGGTTAACAGAACGCATAACCAGGCGGGCGTATCGCCGATCTTCAAATACAAGGAATCCGCTGTACCCGGTCTGACTTCGCCGGTTCGATATGCTTCCGTAAATAGGCCTGTCATGGTGCGGATGTGGCCATTCTGGTCGATGATTGCCGTTATGCCGGTATTGGCCGCACGCAGCATGGGGGTGCGGGTTTCCACAGCGCGGAACGCTGCTATGGAGAGGTGCTGGTAGGGAGCCGACGAGCGCCCGAACCAGGCGTCATTGGTAATATTCACCAAGATACGAGCACCTGCGCGGACATATTCCCGAGCCAATTCAGGAAATATTCCTTCGTAGCAGATCAGAGTACCAACCTTTACCGAACCGACATCCAACGGCGTGACTTGTTCCCCGGGAGAAAAATCGCCTATACCCACCACCAGCTTGCTAATGAAGGGGAAAAAACGGCCCAGCGGCACGAATTCTCCGAAAGGCACCAGGTGCATTTTGTCGCTCCTGCCGATGGTGTTGCCGTTTGGTGCGATTGCAAAGGCGCTGTTGAGAAAGGTGCTGTTGTTGTTGCGCAGTTCGTGGGCCGGACTGCCGATGAGCATGGTTGCGTGCAGTTCCCGGGCCAGGTTCCTGATCTGTTCCGCGTATACCGGCTCGTCCTGGAAAAAGAACGGAACGGCGCTCTCCGGCCAGATGATCAGGTCAACGCCACCCTTGGCTGCCTCTCTGCTGAGTTGTTCGTAGATGGCTACGGTTTGTGCCTGAAACGAAGGGCTCCACTTGATGTCCTGATCGATGTTCCCTTGAATCAATGCCACGCGAATTGTTGGAGCAGAATTCGGTATTGGTTTATTCAATTGGGTAAAGCCGTATATTATCGTCCCGATAAACATTATGACCAGAACCAATGCGCTTTTGACCGGATACGGGATGCCGGAGCCTGAAACCGCACGCAGCACCCGATAGAGCACCACGTTGGCCAGAACGATCAAAAAGGTGATGCCATAGACTCCGGTGAGATCGGCAATCTGGATCAATGGCAGGGTTCGGTATTGCGAGTGCCCCAGCATGGCCCATGGAAAACCGGATAGCAAAAATGATCTCAGGAAGTCGAAGGCTACCCATGCCACCGGCAGGCTGAAGGCCGATTTCACGGAACTCAGCTCCCCGAAACGGGCGATTAAAGTTGCCAGCCCGAAAAACATGGCCAGCCAGGCTACAAGCAAGAGATAGAGCGGGATGCTGACAGCCCATGGAAGGTGGCCGTAGCGGGTTATAACGATATTGATCCAGTACAGGATGATTGCATAAGCTGTGAGCCCACAGGTGAATCCGATGCGAAACGCGGTGCGGGGGGTTGTTCCCTCAAGGGCAATGAGCAGGGGAATCAATGCTATCCATGCCAGAAATGACAGACCAGCAGTAGGGAAGGAGAGCGCGATCAGTATACCCGATGCAACGGCCAGGAGGGCTGCCCGATCAAATATGGAAGTCACGCGAACATGGAGGGTCGGTTGAGTCACTCGTCACCATGTGCTTCAGTATTCGAACTTCCTAGACGGGTGACACAAACCTTTTTGATCTTGCGTTCATCTGCGTCCAGAATCGTCAGCTTCAAGCCTGGTCCATTGATAATGTCCCCAGCTGCCGGGATTTTGCCGGTCAAGTGGAAGATGAGCCCGCCTATGGTATCAAACTTGTCCCGTTCGATTTCTACCTCAAAATACTCCTCCAGATCCTCAACCGGCATGCGTGCGTCAGCAGTGATCGAACCATCGGCATTAATTTCGAAAAGGGCTTCCTCCATGTCGTATTCGTCCTGAATATCACCCACTATCTGTTCCAGAAGGTCCTCTATGGTTATCAATCCCGACGTTCCGCCATACTCATCTATTACAATTGCCAGATGCACGTGTTTGCGTTTGAACTCCTGAAGAAGTTGTTCCAGGTTTTTGGTTTCGGGGATGTAGTAGGGCGGGCGAACTATCGAGCGGATCTGTATCTTTTTCTGATCTTCTCCCCAGTATTTCAGCAGGTCTTTTGCATAGAGCAGCCCTATGATATTGTCGACGGTGTTTTCGTAGACCGGTATGCGGGAATGGCCGCAAGCGATGATGGTATCCAGCATTTCCCCCACTGAGGCATTGGCTGAGACGCAGGCCATGTCTGTGCGGGGGACCATGATTTCACGCACCACCGTGGTGCGCATGGAAAAGATCGAACGAATCATCTCGCTTTCTTCTTCATTGACCAGTCCTTCTTCCTCGCTGGCCTCAATGAAATCGTGGATCTCTTCAGTAGTAATTCTTTTTCTTCCCGTTACCAGCCGGTTGAGCATTTCAAAGAAACCGGATTTTTTACCGTTGCCCTCTTCCAACGCAAATATCCTCCATTACTGTTCAAAAGGGTCAAGAGCGCAACATCTCGGAGTGTTCTGACTAAATGCCATTCAATAACGAGACGTTATGCTGCATTATGCAAATTGCCATCCTTGGAATCGATTACTATCCCAAAAACTTAAATAATAACAGAACAATAGAAGTTATGCCAGCTCCAAGTACAGATCCGAAGACAACTTCGTGCATGGTGTGAATCCGCATCAACAGCCGCGAGTGGCTGACCATAGCCGCCAGGGCGATTGAGAGCAGTGAGATGAGTGGATCGTGGGTATTGATTGTTACCGCAGTTGCAATGGAGAAAGCCACTGCCGCATGGCCGCTGGGCACGCCGCCATGAAGCGGTGTGCCTTTGCCGGTCAGGCTTTTGACCATTACTACACAGATTACTACGATCAGGATTGATACCACTGTACCCAGATCGGATGGTGTACCAAACATGGCAAGCACCTTTCCATAGAGCGGGAAGACGTAACCGGCCAGGATCAGATAGCCCATGATAGCCGCCCCGATGGCGGCAACCAGCACTGCGCCGGCGGCTGTGTCCTTGGCGATTTTTGCAAGCGGGTCATAACCAGGTGAAACCAAATCAACTACCGCCTCTACCGCCGTATTGACAAGTTCGGCGAACAGTACGAACAGGATCGAGAGCGCGAGCAAGGCGAATTCGATGGGTTTCACCCGCAGGAAAAGCGCCAGCAACAGTACCACTGAAGCAGACATGAAATGGTTGCGCATGTGCTTTTCGGTACGAACCGCGTGAATTATGCCCTCGATGGCACAATTTACCGAATCTATGAACCGGTCGGGCTTAACAACCCTTCTTTCTTCAAAATCCTGAATAACTCCCGCTCCTTTTGCTCCATTTTTCTTGCATCCGCTTCGCTGCCGCGTTCGTGGTCGTAGCCGCAGAGATGAAGGATGCCATGCAGCAGTAGAAAACATAACCGTTCAAAGGGTTCAAGCCGTCCTTCTTCTGCTTCCCGTGCGGATGTGTCGGCCGAGATGATCACGTCGCCCAGCGCGTGCGGAGTTATGCCAATGGTGACGCCTTCCTGAAGCGAGAAGGAAATCACATTGGTTGGCCGGTCCTTTGCCAGGTAGTCGCGATTGATGCGGCGGATGGTCCGGTCACCGACAATGGATATGGATAGTTCCGTTTCTTCAGGACATCCCAAGGCGCTTAAGATCCTTACTGCTATCCTTTTTAGCTGCCTTGTCATGATCCGGTGCCTTTTCTGGCGGTTGTTCAGCAGTATCTGCACCCTTCTTGCCTCCATTGACTGTCTTTGCCAGTTCAGTAACAACGGCTTTTTGCTCAGGTATTGGTTTCCTGATTCCGACACTTCCTTTGTGGACCGGTTCGGGATAATCCACACGGTGGTGAAATATCCCGTTCAGAATACGGTTGAAGCTCTTGGCGATCTCATGAAGGTTTTTGAGCGTCAGTTCGCACTCATCCAATTGCCCGTCTATAAAAATGTTGTTAATGATTTTTTGCACCATGCCCTGGATACGATCCGGGGTTGGGTTAATCAAGCTGCGAGAAGCGGCCTCCACGCAGTCGCCCAACATGACGATGCCTGCTTCGCGTGTTTGCGGTTTGGGACCGGGGTAGCGAAAGTCCTTTTCTTCAACTGACTGGCCGCTGGCCGCAGCTTGTGTCTGGGCGCGGTCATAGAAAAATTTGATCAGACCTGTGCCGTGGTGTTGACGGATTATGTCGATTATCGGCTGTCCAAGATGTCGTTCACGGGCCAGCTCGGATCCTTCCTTTATGTGGGAGATCAGGATCAGGGCGCTCATGCTTGGGGTCAGCCGATCGTGCCGATTCTCTTCACATGCCAGGTTTTCGATAAAGTAGTGTGGTTTGGATACCTTGCCTATGTCGTGATAATATGCCGCAACCCTTGCCAGTAGCGGGTTTGCGTTTATGGATTCGGCTGCCGCCTCCACAAGATTGCCGACTACAACACTATGGTGATAGGTGCCGGGAGCACGCACCATAAGATCCCTAAGCAAAGGAGAGTTCAGGTTGGCCAACTCCAACAGTTTAATGTCGGTTGTGTATTGGAATAACGCCTCGATGACCGGGATCAAGCCAGAGACAAATCCGGCGCTCATGACTCCGCTTACCAAAGCAAAGAAAGCGACATAGATAGTCTGCATGCTGAAAATATTGTTGTTGAAGGTCTGAAAGGCGAGTGCCATGGCAAGATTGACAACTGATACCTTGAGCCCGGCAGAGTAGATGGTTCCCCGGTCCGAACACTGTCTCATGCCATGGGCGCCGACAATACTCCCCAGCAGTGAATAGATTACCACAAACATGTTGCCGTCGAACATGATACCCAGTAGAGGGGCCAGAATTGCACAGTAAACAAGGGCAACTTCAGAATTAATAAAAACCCGCACGATCATGGCGCCGACTGCAAAGGGGAACAGGTAGAAATAATTATTGGCGTCGATGTTGGGAAACACCGGGCCGATGTTGTGACTGATCTGCAAGGCGATTTTGAAAACCAGGAAACTACCTGTAATAAGCAGTGAAATTATCAGAATATCCTTGTTGCTCGGGTTGAACTTGCGAATGTTTTTACAGGCAAATCGGTAGGGGAAATGAAATAGAACCAGAATCATCGCGAAAATTCCGGCAGCGTTGAACAGCCTGTTTCCTAAACTGTTTTCGTGAAAGATGGTACGCAATTTTTGGGATTGTTCCGGGGTTATGCGTTCCCCAACACGGACTATCATCTCCCCTTTACGCACCTTGAACAGCACCGGACGGACCGCTTCCATGGCCTCTTTGCGTCTAGTATCAGTGGCCTCGCGGTTGTAGAAGAGGTTTGGCAGTAAAATACGGGCAATAACAGCTGAAATTCTGCCTGCATCGGAAGGGGTGCCGAGACCTGAAAATTTCCAGCCAGCTACGATCTTGCGGGCATCGCTGATCTCGATATAATTTGTCGATAAATCGGCATCGCCGATTGGGCGGCTGTTGTCGCCGATTATTTCAATGCCACGCCTCGAATCTGTCCTGAAAACTTCACCATCCAAAACGATCTTGCGTTGATAAAGTTCGTTCAACAAGTCAGACGCATCAGTTAAAAAGGCCTTGTCAGACTTGATCCGGATGAAGGCGCGAATATCGGCCTGGCTTAATTCCGAGTCAAGAATCGGTACAAGGTCTTTGTGCCATTCTTCAAGGCTCTTCTGGCTTTTCGACGATTGTTCCTTGCGGATTGCATTGAGGGTCTGCACCAGTTTATCCAGAATAGTGGAAGGCACGCGTGCGCTTTGGTTGTAAATAATCGGCGCATTGTTGGCGATCTCTCTTCGGCGCTGTTCAGTCAGGGCATGGTCTTCCACCAGGAAATCCTGATTGGCCCGGATGTCCGAAGTTGCTATGTCTCCAGGATGATACTCCATCAGGGAAAAACGTTGGCCCGGCAAGACAATGAATGTCAGTAGAATGGCAGTAGTGACGAGCAGGATAAACCTGTTGCGGCGGGCAGTAAGAGGATTGGAAAACCTCTTGACTAGAGAATCAAGAAGTCTTGATCCCAGTTTACTCAGATATGTCAGCGTATTCTGGTCCTGATTGGTACCGAGTTGATCCGGCATAGTTTATATCGATAATGAAACTGTTTCAGTTCGGTTACGCGGGCGACGCGTAAGTGGTTGAAATAAAATTTAAATATATCCTGGTTCAATGAGGCTGTCAATAAATCTGTTTGCGGCAGGCATTAGCACAAATTAGAGCTCGGAAATATTCGCACCGGTTATTTCCACATCAGGCCAATTCTCGTATATCCAATCCTCCAGGCGTTCAACGGCGTTGCGCGCATACGTCTTGTCAGGGCTGATGGTAACGAATCCTATTACAGCAACTTCCGGGTTGTCCTGCCGGTCTACTTCCGCGCCGGCAACATTGAATCTCTGGCGTGCCCGGCTGATGAGACTTTTGACAATGCCCCTTTTCCCCTTGAGGGAGCGGACAGGGAGGGCAAGATGGAGTTCAAGGCAGTAGATGAACATAGGCTAAAATTCAGCATGCCCTGGGGTCCTGGGGAACGGTATTATGTCCCGGATATTCTCCATTCCTGTCAGGTGCATGATCAGGCGCTCGAACCCGAGACCGAAACCGGCGTGGGGACAGGTGCCCCAGCGTCTGCTGTCGAGATACCAGGAAAGGGGATGTTTGGCGATCCCCATTTCATCGATTCTGCGTTCCAGAAGATCCAGACGTTCTTCGCGCTGGCTGCCCCCGATGATTTCTCCAACTTTCGGCACCAGAAGATCCATGGCCGCCACAGTCTTGCCGTCGTCGTTCTGGCGCATGTAGAATGCCTTGATATCTTTCGGGTAATTAAGAATAAACAAGGGGCCACCTACTACCTTCTCGCTTAGATAACGCTCGTGTTCGGTTTGCAGGTCCAGGCCCCAGGCAACCGGATATTGGAAGCCTTGTGTAGCCTTTTCCAGTCGGTCAATTGCCTCACCATACTCCATCCTAACAAAATCGGAATCCGCGATTGCCCGAATCCGTCCCATGACGCCCGGGTCAACCTGCTTTTCAAAAAACGCCATGTCTTCCTGGCATTCTTCCAAGACATAGCGGCACAGGTATTTTATGAAATCTTCGGCCAAGTCTGCGTTGTCAGCCAGGTTGGCAAAGGCTACCTCGGGTTCGACCATCCAGAACTCTGCCGCGTGTCTGGCCGTATTGGAGTTCTCCGCCCGAAAGGTAGGTCCGAAAGTGTAAACCGAAGAGAGTCCGCAGGCCAAAAGTTCTCCCTCGAGCTGGCCGCTCACCGTCAGCTGGGTTGCCTGACCGAAGAAGTCTCTGCTGAAATCTATGCCGGTATCGCAGAGAGGAGGCGATACGATGTCGAGCGTTGTAACTCGGAACTGTTCTCCGGCGCCCTCACAATCATTGGCTGTAATTATCGGCGTGTGAATATACACGAATCCGCGCTCTTTGAAAAAATTGTGGATGGCAAAAGAAAGCGCCGACCTCATTCGGAAGAGAGCTCCAAACGTATTGGTTCTTGGCCGCAGGTGGGCAATGGTCCTGAGAAACTCGAAGCTGTGATGCTTTTTCTGGAGAGGGTAGTCTTCGTCAACACCTCCGTAGATCGTGACCTTCTCGGCGTGCAGTTCAACCGCTTGGCCAGCGGCAGGAGAGGGCGAGAGGGTGCCTGTGACGCCGACCGCGCTGCCGGTTCCCATCCTGATCACATTATCGTATCCGTCCATACCTGGATTTAAAACTACCTGCAAACTGGTAACGCAGGAGCCGTCGTTAACCGTCATAAAGGTTATGCTTTTACCGACTCTTATGGACCGGACCCATCCCTTGACAGTAAGATTGCTAGCTACGGACTGGGCATTCAATACGGACACAATACGCTGATGATTACTCACACGACCTCCAGACTTTTGGGTGCTATAGCAAAATAATATTTAATAGCGAATTTGCCTGTCCTGTCAGGCGCAAATGCAATAAATAACAAAAAAATCCTATAACGGCCAGCAACATGTAATTGAAGAATCGTATTGAATTGTCCACGCAGCCTTAACAGGCTGTCTAAAATCTACTGCGGAGGCCGTCTGCGGCGTTGCGCGGTACTCCCAGCCTCGGCTAACTATGCGTTATGCCTCGCTCCGTTCCTTGTGCCATGCATCAGGCCTCCCTCAAAACGATTTTAAACAGCCTGTAATACCAACAATAGCTCAACGTTTGTATCCTATGCGCCGCAAAAGGTCACGGCGTTCCTGACGTTCGTCTTCATTCTCCACACCACGTGGCGGATAACCGTCGATCACACCTAAAATTCCCCAACCCTGGAGGGTGGAAGCGACAATGACCTGGAGCGGATTGGCTGTTGCGCAGTAAATCCGGCAGACCTCAGGGCAGTTTTTTATCTGATTGAGTATGTTTATGGGGTAGGCATCGCGCAGTAGGATGCAGAAGACATGGCCGGCACCGATTGCTTTGAGGGCGCTGATGCACTCTTTGACCAGCTCGTCGTCGTTTCCCTCAGTCCGGATCAAGCATGGTCCGGATGCCTCTGTGAAGGCAATGCCAAAGCGGGCCTGTGGAACCGAGGTAACAATGATCTCGTACAGGTCCTCGGCGGTCTTGATGAAGTGGCATTGACCGATGATGATGTTGCACCCTTCAGGATACTCGATCTTGATGTCATGGATCTCCAGTTGCATAATGATGACCCTCCTTTGGTGATCTACAGTGTCAATCCCTTGGTGCTGGAATGTTCCTCTCGGCGCTCCTGGCAGTCAACACAGCATGGAGCAAATGGTGCCACGCGCAGTCGCCCTTCGTCGATCGGTTCACCGCAATCTTCGCAAAAACCGTAACTGCCGTTGGCAAGTCTGCGGAGCGCTTCCTCAATGCGCGATAATTCTTCCTTGTGAATATCTGCCACAGCCAGCCCAGTGTCCTCCAGCAGATCTATAATTCCCTTTTCTCCAACATCCTGGGGTATGTCATATTGACTGTGCAACCCTTCGCCCAAAGTCTCAAACAGCTCCACTCGGAGCTCGTTCCACAACCTCATTTTCTCCTGTGTCAGGAACGTGTGCAGGCGCTCAAGTCTTTCACTGTTTGTCTGCGTCATAATTTTCTCCTTCAGGGAATCTCTTGCGATCTGCTTGCCATGGATTATTTTACCTAAAGAAAACTGGCTGCCACATAGTATGGCTATTGATTAAGGGTGATTCTTTTGCTGAAACTATAGCATCCCATAGCGGAATTGCCAGCGGGTTGGGAGTACGTACGGCAGCCATTTGCCGTTGAAATCACTGTCTTGATAGTTGCAGAACGGTTGCATATTTGACCTGCCGACACCCCTGTGCTACAAATGAACTCGTGAAAAACTTACTGCTGATATTGTCATGTTTGTTTTCATTGGCCATGCCTGCAATGGCTGCCAACAGCGAGGTAAATTTCGGTGGGGTGGGGGTTGACGGCATCCAACTCCCAAACGGCCAGATCCGCGTGGTGCAGCTTGTCAATGGTGGTCCAGCCCAGCTTGCCGGTATCCGGATTGGTGATACTATTACGCAGATAGACGGAAAGGCTACATTGGGGAGTGATTTCCGTACAATGGTTTTAAAAAGATTGCGGGGGATTGCTGGAACGCCTGTTGTGCTGAGGATCAGGCGCGAAGGTGAGGAAAAACCGCTTACGTTTACTCTTACGCGACGACAGATCGAGATGAAGACGAACAAGGAGAAAAAATGATGATCAACAGAATTTTAGCAGTTGGGGCATTAATCATGATGACCACAGTGACCTGCGTTGCGTCCGAGGAGGCCACCCAGAGCCATCTTAATCCGGTCAAGGCCGAGGCTGCTAAAAAATATCCCCGGATCGTGGCCTACACGGTTTCCTGGTGCCCACATTGCCGTGCGGCCAAGGAGTATATGACCCAGCATGACATCCCCTTCATAAATAAAGATGTAGAAATGGATGCAAAGGCGATGGAGGAGCTGACAGGGAAATACCAGAGTCAGGGCGTGCCGGTGATAGTCATCGGTACCGGCAAGGATGAGATCGTCCTGAAGGGGTTTACGCCCGAACTTTTCGAAGAGTCGCTGAAAAAGGAACAGAATAAGCACTGAATGGGGCACGCGGAAGCTTTAGGAATAAATATATCGGTTGTTGTTAACGACCTTTTTTTTGCCCTCTTGCGGTAGGCCCACTTTTATAATTGACCGTCTGTCTCTCCTTTGAGCCACTGTCAGCTCTGTTAGAGGCCGGTTTACGGTTTTGAATTGCGTGAACCGGTTTCTTTGTCTCTTTCGAGATGAGTATCTCGGGTTTATTTCCGGAGAGTTCCCGTACCTCGGAGTCTTTCAGGTAACGGAACTGGCCCACTTTAAGCGTTCCCATGGATAAAGCGCCGTAACGAACCCGTCTCAGCCTGACTACGGAAATCCCCACTGCCTCACACATGCGGCGCACCTGGCGGTTGCGCCCCTCGTGGATGGCCACCGATATCCAGTCATTGTGTTCTCCCTCCTTGACCAGCCGGACTGCTGCAGGAGCTGTTTTGCCGTCCTCCAGGTCAACCCCTTCGGACAGTTTTTTCAGCTGCTGCTCGGTCACCTTGCCGCGTACGCGAACAAAATACTCTTTTTCCACCTCGTGGCGGGGGTGCATCAACCGGTTGGCCCAGTCTCCGTCATTGGTCAGGAGCAAAAGTCCCTCGGTGTTGTAATCCAGGCGACCCACTGGGTAGACCCGCTCCTCCAGTCCCTTCAGCAAGTCGGTTACCAGCGCCCGCCCCTGAGAATCCTTTAGCGCGGTGATGTAGCCCACCGGCTTGTTGAGCAGGATATAGATCAACTTGCCGCTGAATTGCAACAGCTTGTTGTCCACGGTAATGCGGTCGCTGGCCGGATCGGCCTTGCTGCCAAGTTCGGTCACCACCATGCCGTTTACGGTCACCCGGCCATTCAGGATAAGCTCCTCGGCGGCACGGCGGGAGGCGACACCAGCCTGGGAAATCAGTTTTTGCAGTCGTTCTTGCATGAAATTTCCCCTTAAAACAGACAGGGGCGGTTGAGCCGCCCCTTCAAAATACAAATATATCAAAGATTCTGTTTGTCACTCCACATACTGTGACATTGCCCTGAATTTTTCATAGCGTCCCTCCACCAGTTCGTCGGGGGTGAGTTTGTTCAGCTCAGCCAGGTTGCGGGCGAGGGCCTCTTTCAGGTTTTTGGCAGTTGCCTCGTGGTTGCGGTGTGCGCCGCCGATCGGCTCTTTGATTATTTCGTCGATAACGCCAAGCTTGATGATGTCCTTAGCCGTGGGTTTGAGGGCTTCGGCCGCCTGTTCGCCCTTGGTGCCGTCCGACCAGAGTATGGCGGCGCAACCTTCCGGCGAGATGACTGCATAGACCGAATGTTCCAGCATGAGTATCCTGTCGCCAACGGCGATGGCCAGTGCACCACCAGACCCGCCTTCACCGGTGACGCAGACAATGATCGGAGTGCGCAGGCTGGCCATCTCCCTAAGGTTCCTGGCAATCGCCTCGGCCTGGCCTCGCTCCTCTGCCCCAATTCCTGGGTAGGCGCCGGGAGTATCGACAAAGGTGATCACCGGCAACCTGAATTGTTCAGCCATCTTCATCAGGCGCAGGGCCTTGCGATACCCCTCGGGGTTGGGCATGCCGAAATTGCGAAAGACCTTTTCTTTGGTATCGCGCCCTTTCTGATGGCCGATCACCATTACCGGCTGGCCGTTGAAGCGGGCCAGGCCGCCCACTATGGCATGATCGTCGCCATAATTGCGGTCACCGTGCAACTCTACGAAATCGGTGAACATCAGTCTGAGGTAGTCCAGGGTGAAGGGACGGTTGATGTGGCGCGCCACCTGGGCTGTTTGCCAGCGGGAGAGGTTCGAGAAGATGTCTTTACGCATCTCTTCAATGCGCTTTTCCAGCTTGGACACATCCGCCTTGATGTCCAAGCCTCCGGTAGCCAGTTGGTTCAGCTCCTCGATCTTTTTTTCCAGCTCGACTATGGGTTTTTCGAAATCTAGATAAAACGGGGTTGCCATGATCATACCTCGAATTTTCACCACATATGCCGAAAGAAATTCAACCAGATTGAAACGCAAAAATGGCTGCCGCGCCACTGCCGATGGTGCGCATGTTGCAGCCAGTGTTTCTTCTGGCAGCGCATCCGGCCCGTCTGCCCGTTTTTCTTGGCGGCGTTATGGTGAGAGCAATTTTTTATTCTTACTCAAAAGTGGCGGCATTATAGCCGAACAGTCTTTCAACTTCCAGCCTTAAATCATCACTTGCAGCAACGCTCATGTTCACTGGCAACGGCATGATGGAGCGGCTGCGTTCCGGTATTACAAATTGAATAAAGGCCGGCACTGTCCCGTGGTAGCGCTCGATTATCTCTTTAAGTGCATTGATCCGCTCTGTGGGAGCTACGTCCATTTGCAGGGTAAACAAGACCTTGCTTGTGGACTGTGCGCGGGCATCGTTGAGCAGCTTGATATCTCCGGCCGGACCGCGTTGTCTCTGCTGCCACTCGTTGGCGCCCTCTTTGTGTCCCTGCACGAGAATTTTACAACCCTTCTCGCCATTTTCCAGCTTGCCGGTCACCAATAGCGGATCATCCGACTTCAGCAAGCCGGAGGCGACAGTGTAGACATCGGAGAAAACGGTGATTTCCACCGAACCTGTCAGGTCCTCAATGGTTGCGAAACCCATGCGGTCCCCTTTTTTGGTGGTGATCTCCTTGAGTCCGGAAACAATGCCGCAGATCCGGACCTCGCTATTGTCGGACAATTCACCCAGATTGGCTATTTCGGAGCTGGCCAGGCGCTTGATGTCGTCCTTGTAGCGGTCCAGGGGGTGACCGGTAATCAGGAAACCGAGAGCCTCTTTTTCAAAGGCAAGCTTTTCCTTGTCTTGCCACTCAGGGATAACAGGCAGCTTCATGCCGCCGTTGCCGTTGTTTTTGACCACCTCCGCCGTACCGAACAGGGAAACCTGGGCGCTGGCTTTTTCCTCCTGAATCTTCTGCCCATACGCCATGGCCGCCTCCAAACCCTCCATCAAGGCCGCGCGGGCAGCTCCGGTCGAATCGAAGGCACCGCACTTTACCAGCGCCTCCAGCGCCTTTTTATTACAGCGCCGCATATCGACCCGTTCGCAGAAATCGAAGATATCCCTGAAGCTTCCGTCTTTCCTGGCCTCGAGTATGGCCTCGACCGCACCGGAACCGATCCCTTTGACGGCACCCAGGCCGAAGCGCATGGATTTGCCTACTACGGTGAAAGAAAGTCCGGACATGTTGATGTCAGGAGGCAGGACCTCAATACCCTGGTCGCGGCAATCGGCGATGTTCTTGATCACCTTGTCGGTGCTGTCCATGTCGCAGGTGAGAAGCGCTGCCAGGAATTCAATAGGATAGTGGGCCTTGAGCCATGCTGTCTGGTAAGCGATCAGGGCATAGGCGGCCGAGTGTGATTTGTTGAAACCGTACTCGGCAAACTTGGCCATCTGGTCGAAAACCATCTCGGCCTTTTTGGGGTCTATCCCCTGTTCCTTGGCGCCAGCCAGGAACGGCTCCTTTTCTTTGGCCATGACCACGGGGTCCTTCTTTCCCATGGCGCGCCGCAACAAGTCTGCGCGTCCCAGGGAGTAGCCGGCCAGGGTGCGGGAAATCTGCATGACCTGCTCCTGGTAAACGATAACCCCGTAAGTATCTTTCAGGATCGGCTCCAATTGCGGCAGATCGTAGACCACTTTCTGGCGGCCGTGCTTGCGTTCGATGAAGTCGTCCACCATGCCGCAGCCCAAAGGGCCGGGGCGGTACAGGGCGCAGGCGGCGATTACGTCTTCGAAGCAGGAAGGCTTAAGCTTTACCAGCATCTCTTTCATGCCGCTGGATTCAAGTTGGAAGATGCCGGTGGTATTGCCGGCCGTGATCAGATCGTAGCTCTCCTTGTCGTCGTCACGCAGGCGAGTTATGTCGAAGTCCGGATCTTTACCGTCCCGAACCAGCCGGACCGCGTTCTGGATAACGGTAAGGTTCTTCAGCCCCAGGAAGTCGAATTTGACCAGTCCGACCATCTCCACGTACTTCATGGAGTATTGGGTGTTGATGGAGCCGGTCTTCTGGTCTTTATAGACCGGCAGGTACTCTTCAAGCTGCTGAGGCGCAACTACCACCCCGGCGGCATGGGTCGAGGCGTGGCGGGTCAGCCCTTCCAGGCATGTGGCGGTGTCCAGCAGGTCCTTTACCTGGGGATCGCCATCGGCCATTTCCTTGAGCTGTGGCTCCTGCTTGATGGCCTTTTCCAGGGTCATTTTCAGGTCGTCCGGAATCAGCTTGGCGATCCTGTCCACGTCACCGTAGGGCATGTTCAGCGCCCGCCCAACGTCGCGTACTACGGCCTTTGCCTTCATGGTTCCAAAGGTAATGATCTGGCAGACCCGCTCGCGCCCGTATTTTTCCACCACGTACTGGATCACCTCTTCGCGGCGGTCCTGGCAGAAATCGACGTCGATATCAGGCATGGAGATACGTTCCGGGTTGAGGAAACGCTCGAACAGCAGGTTGTAGGGAAGGGGATCAAGGTCGGTGATCTTGATGGCATAGGCCACCAGCGAGCCGGCTGCCGAGCCCCTGCCCGGCCCCACCGGGATGCCTTTATTCTTGGCCCAGCGGATGAAGTCGGACACAATCAGGAAATAGGCGGGAAATTTCATCTGCCTGATGCAGTCAAGTTCGATCTGTAGCCGGTCGAAATAGGCCTGCTGGCGTTCCAGCGGCATTTCCGGGTACTTGGCCAGGATGGTCACCATCCGCTCCTTGAGCCCCTCGGCAGCCAATTCCTCCAGCATTTCGTCGTGTGTTTTGCCTTCAGGCGGCTCGAAATGGGGGAAGAAGTACTCCTTCTCCAGAGGCAGTTCCAGGTTGCAGCGCTCGGCAATAGCCACGGTGTTGGCAACCGCTTCGGGGGCATAGGAAAAGGCCCGGGCCATCTCTTCGGGCGATTTGACGTAGAACTCCTCGGCCGAGAACTTCATGTGGGTCGGATCGCTCATGGTCTTGCCGGTCTGGATACAGAGCAACACTTCATGGGCTCGGGCATCCTCACGGTTGAGATAATGACAGTCGTTGGTGGCCACCAGCGGCAGCTTCAGTTCCGAGGCCACCTCCAACAGACGCTTGTTGACCACATCCTGTTCCGGCAAGGTGTTTTCCTGCAGCTCGATATAGTAGCGGTCCGGGAAAAGCTCGCTGTACCAGCGGGCAGTTGCGACAGCATCTTCCATGCGGCCCCGGCCGCACTGCATGGCCACTTCGCCTTTGAGGCAGGCCGACAGGGCGATCAACCCGTCGGAATGGCCGCTCAATAACTCGCGATCAATGCGTGGGCGGTAGTAAAAGCCCTCCTTATATCCGGCGGAGGTCAGGTAGGAAAGGTTTCTGTAGCCCACCATGTCCTGGCATAACAGCACCAGGTGATAAGCAGCGTCGGAAATTCCCTTGGCATCCCTGGAAAAACGCGAATCAGGTGCCAGATAGACTTCGCAGCCAATGATCGGCTTAACGCCCGCTTTTCTGCACTTAAGATAAAACTCTACCGCACCGAACATATTGCCGTGGTCGGTGATCGCTACGGCCGGCATGTCATGGGCCTTGGCCTTGGCAATCAGGTCTTCCAGGCGGATGGCGCCATCCAGCAGGGAGTATTGGGTATGGAGATGGAGATGGACAAATTGTGGTGTTTCCATAGAGAACCTTCGATCTACATTATCAAATCATGATCACGACAAACCAAGCTCACTCTTATTCCCATTGAAGTGGAGGGAATTGCATGTTCTCTCTATTCAAAAGGGAGTGGGGATGGCAAGGCATGAATATGTCAGATATGTTTGCTGCCACAAGAAAGAACGGGAAATCCTGAGAGTTCCCGTTCTGGTGAAATGTGATGCAAGTATGCATTGTTTACAACGGGCAGTCAATCCAAAGAATGTGCCGTCAATTTAGTTGGTTATGTGTAAGAGTCCGTAATGATACCACTATTTTTTTGATCTCTTTAAGGGTGATTTTGCGTTTGATTTTGAAATGGTTTTCCCTGCTGCTACCAGTGCTTCCTGCATGGCTTGACCCATTTGAGTCGGGCTGGTGGCTACGACCACGCCGCATTCCTGAAGGGTGCGGATCTTGTCCTCGGCCTTGCCTTTGCCGCCGGTGATGATGGCGCCGGCATGGCCCATGCGCTTGCCCGGGGGAGCAGTCACACCGGCAATGAAGGCGGCCACCGGTTTTTTCATGTTCTCCTTGATCCACATGGCTGCGTCTTCTTCGGCGCCACCTCCAATCTCACCAATCATGAAGACTGCTTCGGTTTGGGGATCGTTATTGAATAACTCAAGGGCATCGATGAATTTCATGCCGATGATCGGATCGCCGCCGATGCCGACGCAGGTGGATTGCCCCAAGTCGATGTCGGTCAGTTGTTTGACTGCCTCATAGGTCAGGGTACCGCTGCGGGAGACAACGCCGATCTTGCCGGGTTTGTGGATATAGCCGGGCATGATGCCGAGCTTGCACTGGCCGGGAGTGATGACTCCGGGGCAGTTAGGTCCGACCAGCATGGTTTTGCTTCCATTCTGTACGGCCCGCGCCAGCACCATGTCTTTTACCGGGATACCCTCGGTAATACAGACAGCCAAGTCAAGTTCAGCCGCACAGCATTCCAGTATGGCGTCGGCCGCACCCGGAGGCGGGACAAAGATCATGGAAACGCTGGCATTGGTGTACCGCACCGCTTCTTCGACGGTATTGAAGACCGGAATGCCGTCGATATGGATGCCACCTTTGCCTGGGGTGACCCCGGCGACTATGTTGGTGCCGTAAGCACGGCATTGCTGAGTATGGAACAGGCCGCTGCGGCCGGTAATACCCTGAACTACGACCCTAGAGTTTTTATCGATCAATATGGACATGGTCTAGTTACCTCCCTGGCCCAGCATCTTGACGATCTTTTGGGCGCCGTCCCCAAGGTTGTCTCCGATTTGCACATTAAGACCGGATTCCAGCAGGAGTTGTTTGCCCTCCTCTACGTGGCTGCCATCCATGCGGACCACGATGGGCAGAGCGCAGTGCACCTCGGAAGCCGCCTCTATGATTCCCTGGGCAATGACATCACAGCGCATGATGCCGCCGAAAATATTGACGAAAACCCCTTTGACGTCATCGTCTTGCAGGATGATCTTGAATGCTTCGGCTACTTTTTCGCGCGAGGATCCGCCCCCCACATCCAGAAAGTTGGCCGGTTCGCCTCCGAATTCCTTGAGCACGTCCAAGGTGGCCATGGCCAAGCCGGCGCCGTTGACCATGCAGCCAATGTTGCCTGTAAGCTTGATGTACGAGAGATCGTATTTTCCAGCGGTAATTTCCAGGGGGTCCAGCTGGGAGTAGTCCACCATGTCGGGGTATTCGCGATGGCGGTAGACAGCATTGTCGTCGAAAGACATTTTGGCGTCCATTGCCAGGAGCCAGCCAGCCTTGGTAACCACCAGGGGATTGATCTCCACCAGGGAGCAATCCTTTTCCATGCAGCATCTATAAAGGTTGAGAATCAGTTCTACACAGTCCTCGCAGACAACACCGGTCAATCCCAGCGCCAACGCAATGCTGCGGGCCTGGTATGGACGCAGGCCGGTGAAAGGATCTATGGTCAGTACGTGGATCTTTTCCGGAGATTTGGCAGCCACTTCCTCTATCTCCACACCGCCTTCGGCTGAAGCTATCAAGCAGTATCTGGAGGTTTGTCTATCCAGGGTCAGGGAGAGGTAAAATTCCCTGGCGATCTCCACGGCTTCCTCAACCAGGATCCGGCGTACCTTGAGACCTTCAGGACCGGTCTGTTTTGTTACAAGGCGCTTGCCAAACAGCTCTTTACCGACATCGTTGGCCTGCTCAGGGTGGTGGACCACCTTGACGCCGCCGGCCTTGCCGCGACCACCGGCATAGATCTGGGCCTTGACGACACAGTGTCCACCCATCATCTTGGCAGCACGTTCCACTTGATCGGCGGTCAAGGCCACGCGATTGCGCGGAACCGGAATGCCATAACCACTTAGAATTTCCTTGGCCTGATACTCATGAATATTCATGGCATGCTCCATCCAAAAGAATTTTGCGGATTATAACAGGTATAAATCAGGAGACAAATAGAATTTATTAAAATAAAAGCCGGATATTTTTATTAAATTAACTTGTTTGAACAGTTTTTTGTTGGCCGATTTTAGCGTATTCCGCCTCTGATTTTCGCAGGTACACCGGCAGCAATTGGGCTGGTTTAACGGTTACGCCCTTGCGGTGGCTTTCCAGGGCCAGCAGTACGCCATTTGCGGCATGGTTGCTGCGATTTGGGTAAGACGCGAAAATTGGCGGCGCCCCCGGATGGGCTTTGATGGTTTCGGAATAACGCTCCGCTCCGTCGCCGACAAAAATCACCGATTGGTCGGTACATTCTCGAATTTTGCCGAGAAAGTCCTCCAGCGGCATGACCGAGTCGATAATCATGTGGTGCGGCAGCGATGCCGAATTGTCAAAGAGCGCGGCATATACCTCGTTTTTACGGGCGTCCAGCAGAGCGCAGACCGGATATGATACCAGGGGATAGTTCATGGCCAACAAGGTTAATGTTGAAAAGCCGGCACAAGGTTTTCCGGTTGCCAAGGCAAGCCCCTGGGTGGTGGCAACACCGGCACGGACGCCGGTAAAGGATCCCGGACCAATGGCGCAGGCGAACAGGTCGATGTCATGGGCGGAGAGATTGGCCAAGGCCAGCAGTCGCTCTATTTCCGGTACAAGATGGGCCGACAGCGTCCGCTCACAGATGAATAAAGATTCCGCAATGATACGCTCTTCCGTGGCAAGGGCCACACTGGCGGTGGAAGTTGAAGTGTCGATACTTAAAATGTTCATGCTTGTTGTTCTCTGTAAGTGGTGTGCTTTAGGCAGTGTAGTTACCGGAATCTTTATACCGTGAGGAGTTTGTGGACGCTACCATTAATTTTGCATGCCTGAAAAAATGATTTCGGATGCTTGGAGGGGCTTTCTGGAAAAGTGACCTGATGCCGGCCATAATAAACACAGCCGCCTGTGCCATGCACATTGCGCCCGTGCTGCACCATCTAACCGAAATAACATATCTTTCTGGGTACGATGGCGGAAATAAATTAATGGCTTGTGAAAATCAAAAAAAAGGCAATAATTAAAATATGAGCATGAATAACTAATGAATGTGGGGGAGGAGACCAATGACTTCCAACCTGAGCCTTATTGATCATATTAAAGCCGTGAATGCGGGAGAACGGGTTTTCGAGAATGCCTTTCAGTCCGTGGCCAGGATGATTCTCGGGGCAGGTTTCGAGAAGGTAGTCGTGAATGGGCGGACGACTTACGACTTTAATATCTTCCGTAGCGGCAAAAAACACACAATCGGCATGTATGATGAGATCAACAGTTTTGTCTCCTACGTGAAGGATGCCGCTGAAGGTGGCTCTAGCAAAGAGATGGCCTTTGTGCTGGTAGGGGAACCGGGAAACGGCAAAACTTTTTTTGTCGAGTTTCTTTGTTCCCAGTACCGCTCTTTTCTGTCCGTGGACAAAAATCGTCGTTATACTTTTCGTTATACCGGCCTGAATCAGTTGGAACAGTATGGAAGAATCAAGGTAATCGATTCGCAGACGTATGAAGATCCGATGATTCTGGCAATGAATCTGTTCGAAACCGCTGACGCTAACAGGGCTTTCCTGACAGGGCAAGGTGGATTCAGTGATAGCGTGCTGGAGACGGTTTACGATAATTACCGCCCTCTTGGCGCCTGCAGCGGCTACATCTGGAACGATATCCGCACGTTCTGTGATGGTGATTTGGAACGAATGCTCGGGTTTGTGGAGGTGGTTCCGGTACCACTCTCCGAAAGTCTGGGCACTGTTACCGGCAAGTATCCTGCCAAGGACAAGATAACCTCGTCATCGGTAGATCTGCTCGGAGAGGAATCTATCCAGCGCCTGCTGCACATTACCGATACCAACAATCCATACCGCTTTGATCTGCGTCGCGGTGCGCTGGCCCGTGTGGCGGGTGGCGGAATCCATTTTTCCGACGAGATCTTCAAGAACAAGAAGGACCTTGTACAGGTCTACCTGGGTGTGATCCAGAACAGGGCCATTGAAATTGACGGGTATAAATGGCCGATAGACTCCCTGATCATCGCTACCAGCAACAACTCCGAGTTCAATCGGTTCCTGGCCGAAAAGGAGGAGGCGCCTATCGTTGACCGCTGCCGGATCTGCTATGTCTCCCACAATACCAATTACCGGCTTCAGGAGGGGCTTACCGCCTATGCCATCGGCAGCGAGTCCAAGACGACGCTGAGCAATGAGAGTCTCCACCAGGATCCGAACCTGAATTATGCCGCCTCGGTGGGTGTTGTCCTGACCCGTTTTCCTCATTCGGAAAAACTGACTCCGATCGAAATCATGAAGCTGGCGGCAGGGGAGATCGCCGGTGAAAAAAGCATTAAGGCCTTGGCGGAGGTGATCGATACCTTGGGACAGGATCCGGATATCACAAAACGTTTCGGTCAGAAGGGTTTGGGGCATCGCAGCCTTGGCCGGGCAATTCAACTGCTGGTGGAAAATTCCGAGACCAACGAAGGGCGCTGCATGGTGGCCTACGATGTTTTCAGGACTCTGGAGCGAGTTGTGCTCGACTATGTGGTTGATACCAATGATCGGGCCAAGTATCTGGAGGACCTGAAAATCGCCAAGGGGTTATACCGCGAACGCATCATGACGGAGATGTTTAATGCCTATATGGATGAACCCTACGCCATTCGCAAGGATGTGATGAGTTACGTGAACATGATCATCGGTATCGACGCCGAGAATCTCGGCCCGGACAAGATGTGGAAGTACAAGGATCCTCAAAGTGGCGAACTGCGGGCCCTGAAGATCGACGAACGTTATGTAAAGAGCGTAGAAGAGCGGATTGGCCTGAAAACCGAGGAGCAAAGGGATTCGTTCCGCACCTCGATCCGTAAGATTTATGGCCAGAAGATCTCTGTGGATCCGAATTATGACTTCATGGATAACCTGGAACTGGTGAAGGCGGTCACGGATGTACGCCTGAAGAGTGATATCGCCGGAGCCGGCAGTCTGATCGGGGCGCTGGCCAACCGCACCAATGAAGAGAACCAGAAACTATACGACCGGATGATAACTACCATGCTGAACAAGCTGGGTTATTGCCGGACTTGTGCCCAGAAAACGATCGAGTACTTCTGCACGCAAGAAGACGAAAATTAGGATGTGGCCGGTCTCAAAATAGGAATTTCGATAAATGCTATGCGAAATGAATTGACAAAATACTTGGAAGAGCTGAGAGCGCGCGGGCTTTCCCCGGAGCGCGAGTCGCGGATATTGGCTGAACTGGCCACTGCGGCCACTGGACACGGGATGCCGTCCGATACGCCCACAGATCTTGAACTGGCCCGGTTCGGAGAGAGCATCTATGCCTTTGGTGACATGCTCGTACTGAAGCAGGCGGTAAATCTCCACCACACAGCATCGTCTCTGATAAAATCCCTGGACGAACTGCTGGAGCGCGACCGCCAGCGGGAGCAGGATGGCTTCCCACGCAAGATACAGGTCGGTCGACTGATTAAGCCTGGGCGTGGCGGCAAAGGCAAGGTGGTGGTAATTCCGACCACAGTTGAAGAGAAGTTCTACCACGACCCGACGGTCCGACCTCCCGGAGAGGGTGGCGAATCCGGCGGCACTGGTGAAGAAAAGGAAGGGGAAGTCATTGGCGAACAACCGGTGCGCGAAGAGGGTGAACAGCCTGGTGCAGGATCTGGAGAGGGGCAGGGTGAGAAGCACGAGCTGGAATCCTCTGCCTATGAACTGGGTAAAACCCTCACGGAGAAATTTCAGCTTCCCAACCTGCAGGATAAGGGAAAGAAGCGCTCTTTTACCCGTTATACCTACGAACTGACCGACAAACACCGCGGTTTCGGGCAGGTCCTCGACAAAAAGGCCACTCTACGAAAGATCGTTGAATCCAATATCGCCTTGGGGAACGTCCCGGATGTGGAAGACATTGACCCGACCAGGTTTCTCATTGCACCGCGCGACAAAGTCTATCGCATCCTTTCCCGGGAAAAAGATTTCGAACCGCAGGCCATGGTCTTTTTCCTGCGTGACTATTCCGGTTCCATGGCCGGCAAGGTGACGGACCTGGTCGTTTCCCAGCATATACTCATCTACAGTTGGCTGCTCTACCAATATGGCGGGCAGGTGGATTCCCGTTTCATACTCCATGATACCGATGCCAAGGAAGTGCCGGATTTCTACACCTACTACAACTCCCGCGTTGCCGGCGGGACAGAGGTTGCCAGTGCCTATCAATTGGTCAACCAGATCGTGGACAGGGAAAATCTGGACAAGGATTACAATATTTACGTCTTTCACGGTACCGATGGAGATGATTGGGACACCGGAGGAGAGAAGGCCATTCCGGAGTTGGAGAAGATGCTAAAATATTCGAGCCGGGTAGGGGTGACAATAGCAGAGCATGGCATGGGAGTATCGGAAGGGACCGAGGTGGCGCGTTACCTGAAGGGATCAGGACTCCTGCGGGACAAGCCTGAACTGCTCAGACTGGATATTATGACCGAGGATGCGGATGAAGCTCGGCTGATAGAGGGAATCAGAAAATTGATTTCCTGAAAATGGGTTCCTCCCCTTTCAGGGTGGAGGGAAGAGATATATATGGAACTGATCAATCAACACACCAAGCGCATAATGGAAGGATGCAAGGAGAGGGCTCTGGAGGCAGGTCTGCGTTTTACCGACGAATCCCTGGAGTACATCGTAACCAATCGTGATTTGTTGGAACTCTCTCCCAAGGTGATGATCCCGACCCTTTACGATTATTGGGTCCACGATGTCGAAGTTTTAAGGGAAAAGGGCAAGTATGAACTTTACCCCAACAATCCCTACGAGACGGTGATCAACACTCGACCGCCGATTTCCTTCTACAACGACAATAATCCGGACTGGCTAAATGTGATGATCTTCTATCACGTTCTGGCCCACATCGATTTCTTCCAGAACAACCTCTATTTTCGACATACCTGGGACTACGATTTCAATGGTCAGGCCCTCTCAGACAAACGGGTAATCGCCAGGCTGCGCGCTGAAAAGGGGCGGTGGGTCGATTACGTGATCGAATTTGCCCGCTCGATAGATAATCTGGTGGATTTCCACGGCGAACTGTCGGAGCTCTTCAATCCAGCCGACGCAGGTTGTTCCCCCAGGCTCAACTACTATTTCGATGTTTTTCTGCAAGACGTGAAAAAAGTTTCGGTCAACGACTATGTCAAGGAAGTTAACCGCTACAACGAATGCACGAAACGGTATGGAGAACTGTCGGAAAAGACCTTTTTCCGCGAGGCCGAATTGCGCTATCCGGAGTTGGAGGCCCATCTGTCCAGGGGAGTAGAGGGTCACCCTTCGAGAAAGCGCGATTTGCTCCGTTTTATCTTGGATAATTCCGATTTTTTGGACAGGGATGAAAACACGTGGATGAAGTCTATCCTGGAGATTATTCGCAAGACGTCCGTCTTTTTCCAGCCCCAGATCAGAACCAAGATTATGAACGAAGGATGGGCAAGTTACTGGCATGAGACCCTGTTTCTTCAAGACAACAGGATCAAGGGGCATGAGGTGGATTTTGCCCGGGTACATGCCGGCGTGACCGCAATGCCACGGGTTGGAATGAATCCTTATGCTCTGGGGATGCGGCTCTTCAATTATATCGAGGATCAGGCGGGAAAGGGACGTATTTCCTATGAATTTCAGCGGCTGGTGGACAGTGATTCCCGCAAGCAGTTCGATGTGGGGGACAACTCGGGTCGCGGGTTTATCTTCGAAATACGGGAAAATCTTTGTGATTACCTGTTCCTCAAAAATTTCCTGGATCAGGATTTCCTTGACAGGCACAAACTCTTTGTGGCCGGCAAACGCCTCGACCAGCAGCGGAAGGTCTGGCAATATTATGTAAAAAGCCGCAAGGCAGAGGATTACCTGCAGATGATGATGGGCTCCCTTTATCATCCTCCGGCGATCTACGTTGACATGTCAAAGGGTATCGAAGGTTCGCTCTACCTGGTACATATGTTCGAAGGTAAACAGTTGGTTCGGGATTATATTGCCAACACCATGATGGCTATCGAATATCTGTGGGGCGGGCCGGTCCATCTGGAAACCAGCGAGGCCGAGATAGTGGCCGGACAGGCGACGTCGTGGAAACAGGAAACTCCGCAGCAGGGTGAAATCCGCTGGCAACGGGTTGTCTATTCGATGAAAGAAAAAACTCTTACCAGGAAACTGCTCTAAGGCGGCTGTATCTGAAAACGGTGACATATGTCTAACATAGATAAAGCTCTCAAACACCTGAATCGTAAGATCACTGAACGGGAACACGGACATTCCATTCCGTTCGATGATTATCTTAAAATTCTGATCGCTCAGCCGGATACGGTTGTGCGCAACATTTTCCAGACATTTCATGACATGATTCACACCTATGTTGGAGTCGGCACTGACGAGTATCCGGATGATCCGGAGTCCATCAATTATGTCAATTACGACTGCACCAGGCTCTTTGTGGAAAATGCCGACCACCCGTTCTTTGCCGACCGGCTATTTGCCAACCGGCTCATAAGCCATGTCGATGCGATGAAAAGTAGTGCGCAACAGAATAAAATCTATATTTTCAAAGGCCCGCCCGGATCCGGTAAGAGTACTTTCCTCAACAATCTGCTGCTTAAATTCGAGGAATATGCCAACGGTGATATCGGGACGCGCTACGAGGTGGTCTGGAAGTTGGATCGACGGGTCTTGGCCCAAATAAACGAGTCCCAGGTTAAGGCATTCATGGACCGCCTTTCAACCCTGCTCGACGAATATGAGCTTGGGCAGAACGAACTTCTGGAGATGAAAAACTCTCTTCAGAGGGGCGGTGATTTTGTTGAGATATCATGTCCTTCCCATGATAATCCGCTTCTAATGATCCCCAAAAAGGACAGGCGCACTTTTCTCGATGATTTGTTCAAAAACGACGAGTTTAAGTGGAAACTTTTTACCGACAAAGAGTATGACTGGGTTTTTCGGGATAATCCTTGCACCATCTGCAGCTCGATCTTCGATGCCCTTATCCAACGCCTGCCCTCTTCCATGGATATCTACCAGATGATACATGCGCGGCCATATCGCTTTAACCGCCGCTTAGGAGAGGGAATCACGGTATTCAATCCGGGCGATAAGCCGATGAAGCAGAATCTGATGACCAATGAACAGTTGCAGCGCAAGATCGACATGCTGCTTGGCGACAGCAACGAAGTCAAGTACATCTATTCAAACTTTGCCAAGACCAACAACGGCATATATGCCCTGATGGACGTAAAGTCACACAATGCAGAGAGGTTGCTTGAGCTGCACAATATCATCAGCGAAGGTATTCACAAAGTCGAGGATGTGGAGGAAAACGTCAAATCCCTCTTCATTGCCCTTATGAATCCGGAAGACGAAAAGACCATTGAAGGGTTTCAGTCTTTCTCCGATAGGATCGAGTTCATCAATATTCCCTATGTCCTCGACCTGAACACCGAAGTAGAGATTTACCGCAACATCTTCGGCAGGCATATCGATGAAAGCTTTTTGCCGCGCGTGTTGCACAATTTTGCTCGAGTGATCATCTCAACCCGTATGAACACCACCTCCGATGCCCTTAACGAGTGGATCTTCAACCAGCGAAAATACAACCTTTATTGCGACGAGAATCTCCATCTGCTCAAGATGGAGATCTATACTGGCTATATCCCTGCCTGGCTCACTGAGGAAGATCGCAAGCGCCTTACCGCCAAGAGACGAAGACGGATCATCGCCGAATCCGAAAAAGAAGGGATCACCGGTTTCTCCGGACGTGATTCCATTAAAATCTTCAGAGACTTCTATTCAGCCTACGCCCGCAAGGACAAGATGATTACCATGTCCAATCTGAACACATTTTTCACCAAGTGGCGCAAGGAACTCAACACGATGGTGCCGGCCGGTTTCATGGATTCACTGTTGCGGCACTATGACTATTCGGTCCTCCAGGAGGTAAAGGAGTCGCTCTATTATTACAACGAGGAGCAGATTGCCAAGGACATCCTCAATTATATGTTCGCAATCAACTTTGAAACCGGTGCGGTCGAGGTTTGCCGGTATACCGGTGAAAAATTGGAGATCAGTGAAGATTTTCTACGGGTCATCGAGGGGCGTCTGCTCGGGGCTGCGGCTGATGATTTGATGTGTCACGCCTTCCGCCGTGAGACCCAGAAAGAATACACAGCCAGGACCCTCACGCAGGACATTCTTGCGGAAGGCAAAAACCCCAGGGAAACAGGCTTGTTCCAGTCGCTTCATGAACGCTATGTCCATAATCTCAAGGAAAAGGTTCTGGAACCGTTTCTTGATAATGTCAATTTCCGACGGGCACTCAAGGATCTGGACACAGACGCTTTCAAGACATATGACAAACGTATTCGCGACGATGTCACCTTTCTTATCAATAACCTCTGCACCGGAAAGTATCATTACACCAGGCAGAGTGCCAAAGAAGTCTGCGTATATGTGATCGACAACGACTTGGCCCGCAAGTATTCCATGTGAAGCAAGAGTACGTTCAGCCTTCCCCTTGCGCAGATCATGCGCACCTTTCCCTTACATGATGCAATGAATACAGGGTGCGCCTGGCAAGTATGATTTCCGACTTACATGCGCACCCTGTTGTTTTACCTCAATGGATCTGAGTAGTTGCCCACGTCAGAAGCCTGGTTTTCCCGGCTTCACGCACATGGGCGGCGGTTGAGAATGGAACAACACAGCTCATTCTCCTGTTTGGACGCATTTAGGACATCGCCAAATACCCATTAAAAATTAATTAACATCAATTAACTGGTAAATTTGAACTAATAGGATGTAATCTTAAAAAAACTCGCACTAATTCAACATAAAGTCATGGGACAATAACCAAAACTATTTCTGGGCCGGATTGATTTTATGTGCAGTTGATTTTTAGAGATTATTCATTTAATATTTCGTCCTCATGTCTCTAGCTAATTATAGGGGGAAACCAGTGAAAACAGATGTTCCTCGCATACTTCTGGTAGATGACTCGCCGGCTGTTCTGAAAATGTTGTGTGATATGCTTACCAAAAAAGGCTATCACGTAACCACGTGTGAATCTGGTGAAGAGGCAATCAGGAATTTCATTGGCGGAGACTACGATCTTGTCCTGACAGATATCATGCTCCCCGGCATGAGCGGCCTCAATCTGCTCAAGCTCATGAAGGAGAGTAAGCCGTACATAGATGTGATTGTCATATCGGGGAACACGTCATCATTCACCACGATCAAGGCTCTCCGTTACGGCGCGTACGACTATCTGGTCAAGCCGATTGATGATGAGGCCATTCTGTACAATGTGGTGGAACGCACCCTGGAAAAGAAGGGGTTGCAACAGCAAAATGAGCGGTTGGTGGCTGATCTGTCCATGAAAAACAGGGAACTGCAGGATACCCTGGAGTTGATGAAAACTGCCAATCAAATCTGCAGCCTGATTTCGTCAACACTCGAAATAGGTGATATACTGCGTTTTCTCGTTGAGCAATCAGTAGAAAAACTCAGGGCCCACAAAGGTTATCTGCTTCTGCTTGATAAGAAGGGTACCAATTTCTCGATGAAATTCAGCGTTGGCATAAGTCATGTAACCGCTAAGCGTTTCATGCTTAAAAACAATCAGGGAATCTCCGGGCTGGTTGTATCTAAAAACAAGCCATTGCGGTTGAATATGAAGCAATTACCGGCATTCTCTCAATACATGAGTGAAGAGGACGTAAACGGTGACCTGTTCAACACTCCCGGCATACTTTCTGTACCGCTCAGGATTAAAGAAAAAGTGGTTGGTGTGGTGAATGTTTGTGGGCGGAAAGATGGCAAGCAGTTCAGCGATTCTGAATTCGAATTCCTGTCCATATTGGCAAACCATGCCGCAATAGCGCTGGATACCGCCGGTAAGGTCTATATGATGAAAAAAACCGCCTGAAACCATATGGAATCAGGCGGTTAGCACTGCCGATAAGATGCGGATTCACTCAGTCATTATCCCTGCCCGACAAAATATCTGACAATATCGTTATAGAACGCAAGCAACATCAGGCCCAAGAGCAGCATCAATCCGATCTGCTGGGCATACTCACGTGCTTTTTGGCTGACCGGCCGTCTGAAAATCAATTCCCAAACGAAAAAGAAGAGGTGTCCGCCATCCAGAACGGGCACAGGTAAGAGGTTGAGAACCCCCAGGTTGACGCTGAGCAGCGCCATGAATGCCAGGAAACTTGACCCGCCTGCCGAGGCCTGTTGACCGGCCATTTTAACAATCATGATCGGTCCGCCGATGGTATCGAGTGGTACTACTCGCTGCGCAAGCTTGACCAGCGACATTATGGTCAGGTCGATCACCTTCCAGGTTTGGATGCTGCCCTGGGTTACCGCCTGTACCGGGTTGTAGTGCTCTATAACGATATCGCCGGCCGAGGCAACTCCTATGGCGAAGCCATTCACTTTCTCTCCGAAGAGGTTCTTGCTGATTCGAGGCTCCGGTACAATCGTAAACTGTTCATTTCGGTCGCCGCGTTTGACTGTCAGATTGACCGGCCGTCCCTTGCTTGCTGTGATCTCTTCTGCTACTTCATCCCAGTGTGAAATCTTTTTCCCGTTTATCGCAGTGATAATGTCATTTTTCTGGATACCGGCTTTGGCGGCTGGTTTGTCTTTGAGAACTTCACCGATCTTGGTTGTGATGGCGGGTACGCCGGTCATGGAGAGCACAATGAAGATCAGCCACGCAAAGATGAGGTTGAACACCGGTCCTGCCATGACAATCGCTATGCGGGCCAGCGGTGGTTTATGGGCAAACGACCGGGCCTTTTCCTCGTCGTTCAATTCGCGCGGTTGTTCAGGTAGTGCGATTTGAGTACCTTCCGCAACCCTCTCGTCGCTGGGGGTATTGTGGACCTCACCCCCCTCAATAAAGCCGCCTTCGCCGAACATCTTGACATAGCCTCCCAGAGGGAAAGCTGAAAGGAGATATTCGGTTTCGCCGATTTTTTTGCCGATCAGTTTCGGACCAAAACCGAGAGAAAACTTCTCAATACTGACCCCCAGCGCCTTGGCCACCAGGAAATGCCCCAGTTCATGGACAAAAATCAATACACCCAGAACGATTATAGCGTAGATGATCATCATATCAGCGTGCGAGCCCCTTGCTTATATCACGTGCTTTGTTACGTCCCCATTGGTCAGCCAGCAACACCTCTTCGATGGAGTTCAGCTTGTGGGGCTGATGGGCGGTCATGGTCCGCTCAATGACTTCGGCGATTTGAACGAAGCTTATTCCGCCTTCCAGGAATGATTCGACAGCAATTTCGTTGGCAGCATTCATGACGGCTGGCATGCTCTCGCCTTCACTGATCGCACTAAAGGCCAGTTTGAGACAATGAAATTTATTCAAATCAGGCTTGTGAAAGGTTAATCCGGAAAACTCCGTAAGGTCGAGCGGTTTGACGCCGGTAGCAACCCGTTCTGGATAGGAAAGGGCATAGGCGATAGGGGCCTTCATATCCGGTGTGCCGAGCTGGGCTATCACGCAGCCATCAACATATTCCACCATGGAGTGAATGATGCTCTGGGGATGAATATTTACGTCTATCTTTTCAACAGGCACATCAAAGAGCCAACGTGCTTCGATTACTTCCAACCCCTTGTTCATCATGGTTGCCGAGTCGATGGTGATTTTTCGCCCCATGCTCCAGTTGGGGTGATTCAGTGCCTCCCGAACCGTGACCCTTCCCAACTGCTCTACAGTTGTATTAAGAAAAGGCCCGCCGGAGGCGGTCAGTATGATTTTGCTGATATCAGAGCTGCGGTGTCCTTCTATGGATTGGAATATGGCGCTGTGTTCGCTGTCAACCGGATAGAGCCTGACACCATATTTAGCGATCATATTCATGAAAAGATGACCGGCTGTGACCAGCGTCTCTTTGTTTGCCAGGGCAATGTCTTTGCCGGATCTTATTGCAGCGGCTGTTGGCACCAACCCGGCCGCTCCGACAATGGCGGCAACGACCATATCGGTTTCAGCCGCAGTTGCAGCGGCAATCAAGCCCTCAATCCCCCCCATGACCTCCACGTTGAGGCCGGCACACATCTCTTTTAATGCCGGAACATCGCCAGGTGATGCAACAGCGGCGATGCGGGGCTCGAACTGCCGGATCTGTCGGGCGAACAACTCCAGATTACGACCGGCAGACAAAGCGGCAACTTGAAAACGGTCAGGGTGTGCCGCAACTATTTCCAGGGTACTGACACCAATGGAACCTGTTGATCCGAGAATGGAAAGATTTTTCATGATGCTATCCCTTGAAAAAATAAGTGGCGTAATAATACATGGCCGGTCCTGCAAAGAGGATGCTGTCCAGTCGGTCCAGCATACCGCCATGCCCTGGGAAGATAGTGCCGGTATCCTTGACGCCAAAGCTGCGTTTTAGCAGTGATTCGAAAAGATCGCCGGTCTGCCCGAGTATGCCGATGAAGATTGCGGTGAAAAGTGCGTCAACTAGTGAAAGCTGTGAGAAAAAGGTGAATTTGGCCAGCATGGTTCCGCAAATACTGCCGACCACTCCCCCCAACGCGCCCTCAATGCTTTTGTTTGGGCTGACCAGCGGATAAAGTTTGTGCCGGCCAAATGCGCTGCCGGTATAGTAAGCGGCCGAGTCATTGGTCATGACGACCAGCATGACCACGAACAACCACTGTGTACCATGGCTGGTCTGCCGCAACATGACCAGGTGCATGAGCAGAAAAGGAATATAAAGAAATGCGAGCATGGTAAAAGCCATGTCGCGGGCCGCATCGGCGATATTCTTGATGCGAAACAGGATCAACAGGGCAAAAGTCATAAACAACGCTGCCATGGTTCCGGTCAAGATACGTTCGTTATCGAGAAGCGGGACAAAAACTAGAACCGTTCCTGCGGTTGCGGCAAGCCATGTTTCGAGCGTCCTGTCAGGGGTTGCCATGCAAAAGAACTCATGTATTCCGATGAAGGAAAAGATGCCCAGCAAACATGCAAATAGCAGAGTGCCACCTTTCAGTATGATCAGGGTGACGATCGGCAGGAGAATGAGGGCGGTTAGAAGGCGTTTAATGGTCAACTCCTCTTTGCAAAGAAGCGTTCAAGCATAACTTGCAAATAAAATCAGGGCCTGAGAAACACAAACCACATACCGGATCGCACTGTTCAATCAAAGATTCTGGCCTGGCACCATCTGACCATTTGGCAGCTAATTATCTTGATGCATATGCCTTGGTGCTGATGATCTGGTCGCTGGTTTTTCCGAAACGCCTTTCGCGGGATTGAAAGTCCGCCAATGCTTTGTGAAGTTCGTTGATGGTGAAATCGGGCCAGTTGATGTCGGTAAAATAAAGCTCGGTATAGGCCAGTTGCCACAATAGAAAATTGCTGATGCGCATTTCACCGCTTGTGCGGATGAGAAAATCAGGATCCGGCAGGCCACCGGTGTCAAGATAGCCAGAGAATGTATCTACGGTAACATCCTCATGCTTCAGAACACCGGCAGTTATGTCACGAGCCAGGCGCGCTGCAGCCATGCTGATCTCCTGCCTTCCACCATAGGACAGCGCCAGCGTCAGTACCATGCCGGTGTTGGCGGCAGTCTCCTGAATGGCCTCATCCAGAGTCTGATTGACATCGTCAGGCAGTTCAGAGCGGTTGCCGATAACATTGTAACGGATATTGTTCCGCATCATTCGAGCGGTCTCATGACGGATATATTTCTTCAGCAAGGTCATCAGCGCACGCACCTCAATGGCAGGGCGTGACCAGTTCTCAGAGGAGAAGGCAAACAATGTCAGGTACTTGATGCCAAGTTGAGATGATTGTTCGACCACCATCTTTACGGTTTCAGCGCCCCGCTGGTGACCTACTATGCGTTTGAGCATCCGTTGTTGGGCCCAGCGGCCGTTACCGTCCATGATGATCGCCAGATGAGTAGGTAGTTTACCCTGGTCGAGCGGTTCCATCAGACTTCCATTACCTCTTTTTCCTTGTGGGCCACAACCTCATCGATTTTAGCCTCAAAGCTCTTGGTAACATCCTGAACCTCTTTCTCGGATTTTTTGAGCTCATCCTCGGTAATGGACTTTTCCTTTTCCAGCTTTTTCAGTTTGTCGATGGCATCACGACGGATGTTACGCAAAGCAACCTTGTCATCCTCTGCTTTCTTCTTGAGTTCTTTGACGATCTCCTTGCGGCGCTCCTCGGTTAATGGCGGCAGATTAAGGCGAATGACCTTTCCGTCATTGGAAGGAGTGAGCCCGATATTGGCATTGAGGATAGCTTTTTCAATGGCAGGGATAATTTTTGCTTCCCATGGGGCAATTGTAATCGTGCGAGGTTCCGGCACCGACAGTGTTGCCACCTGGCTTATGGATGACGGGTTACCGTAATAGTCAACCTTTACGGCATCCAATATCCCTGTGCTGGCACGGCCGGTTCTTATTTTCTGGAATTCGCTTTTAAGGACATTTACGGATTTTTCCATGTGCAACTTCATGTCAGTGAGTATGGTTTTTGGCATAGCTGGTTATTCTCCTTGTACTATGGTGCCGATTTCTTCTCCGCTGATAACCTTTTTGATATTGCCTTCGGTAGTCAGATCGAAAACTATGATCGGCAGATTGTTGTCCATGCAGAGGGAGGTGGCGGTTGCATCCATGACTTGCAAACCCATGTTAAGGACATCTATGTAAGAAAGTTTCTGCAGTTTTATTGCATCGGCATTTTTTTTGGGGTCTGCCGAGTATACTCCATCCACCTTGGTCCCCTTGAGAATTACCTGGGCGTTGATCTCCATTGCCCGCAGGCTGGCTGCTGTGTCGGTGGTAAAGTAGGGATTGCCCGTTCCGGCGCCGAAGATGACGACCCGTCCTTTTTCCAGGTGGCGCATGGCTCTACGGCGGATATAAGGTTCAGCCACCTCTTGCATCGCAATGGCTGACTGGACACGGGTTGCCACGCCGACCTTCTCCAGGGCGTCCTGCATGGCCAATGAATTGATCATGGTGGCAAGCATTCCCATATAGTCGGCGCTGGCCCGGTCCATCCCTTTTGACGAGGCTGCCAGACCGCGGAAGATATTGCCGCCACCGATTACAAGTGCCAACTGTACGCCCATGTCAACCACTTCCCGGATTTCGCGAGCAATGGAATTGATGATATGTGGATTGATGCCATAGCCCTGATCTCCGGCCAGCGACTCACCGGACAATTTCAGCAGTACCCTGGTAAATGATGGCCTGCTCATAACTTTCCTCCCGCGGATTAGACTTTATGTTCTATGTCATATACGTGTTAAAAAAAAAGCCGGCCATTCCGGCCGGCTTCGGCGTTTAATTCATGCCGGCCGCTGCCGCCACTTCGGCGGCAAAGTCCGATTCCTTCTTTTCAAGCCCTTCGCCAAGGACATATTTGGTGAAGCGCCTGATGGTCATATTCTCGCCAATCCTGGCTATTGTTTCATTGAGGTACTGCTGGATGGTCTTGTCCGGGTCCTTGACATAGGCCTGTTCCAACAGGCAGATATCGGCAAAAAACTTGTTGACCTGTCCATCGATGATCTTTTCGATAATATTTTCAGGCTTACCGGTTTCACGGGCCTTGGCGCGATAGATGTCTTTTTCCCGCTCCAGCACGTCGGCCTGGACCTCTTCACGACGCACATACAGTGGTGATGCGGCTGCGATGTGCATTGCGATGTCCTTGACAAATGCTTGAAAGTTTTCGTTCTTGGCAACAAAGTCGGTTTCGCAGTTTACTTCAACCATAACCCCTATCTTGCCGCCGGCGTGAATGTAGGTACCGACAGCCCCTTCGGTGGCAACCCGACCAGCCTTCTTGGCGGCAGCGGAAAGACCCTTTTTGCGCAGAAAATCTACTGCTTTCTCGAAATCGCCGTCGGTTTCTTCAAGGGCTTTCTTGCAGTCAAGCATGCCGGCGCCGGTTGATTTTCTCAATTCATTGATCTGTGCAGCAGTAACAGCCATCATATCCTCCTTCCCCGAATCAGGGGAAAATTGAAATTTAGTTTTTAAATCTCTGCTTCTTTTGCTTCGGCCGATCCTTCGGTAACCACTTCGGCCGCTTCATCAGCACCCTCGGTATCTGCCTGGAGCACGGCATTTCGCGCCTGGGCTCCATCAAGGACCGCATCGGCGATCTTGGAGGTCAGGAGGCGAATAGCCCTGATGGCATCGTCATTGCCTGGGATGACATGATCGATCGGATCGGGGTCGCAGTTGGTATCGACGATTGCCACAACCGGGATGCCGAGTTTGTTGGCTTCCTGTACGGCGATTTCCTCGTTTTTGGGATCTATCACGAACATTACGCTAGGCAATTTGGACATGCCTTTGATGCCGCCCAGCGTCTTCTGAAGTTTCTCCCGCTCTTTGCCAAGCTTGAGAGCTTCCTTTTTGGGGTAGGCATCGATAGTGCCATCCTCAAACATGGCGTCGATCCGCTTAAGACGGTCAATGCTCTGCTTGACAGTGGAAAAGTTGGTCAGCATGCCGCCCAGCCAACGCTGGTTGACGTAATACATGCCGCAACGCGATGCCTCTTCGGCAACCGAGTCCTGAGCCTGTTTCTTTGTGCCGACGAACATCACTGTGCTGCCGTCCTGAACGGACTCTTTAACAAAATTGTACGCGGATTTGAAATAACGGACGGTTTTCTGCAGGTCGATGATGTAGATCCCGTTACGGGCTCCAAAGATGTAGGGTTTCATCTTTGGGTTCCAACGTTTGGTCTGGTGGCCGAAGTGGACGCCTGCCTCCAGCAGTTCCTTCATGCTGATACTTGACATACTTGCTTCTCCTTTGGTTTGTCCTCCGCCCCATTGAATCCCTGCAAGCCACAAGGGACACCGCCGGTTTTGTTCGGGGCGTGTGAATTTAAAAGCATTATTTTATAGCATAAGGATTTTACTGATGGCAAGGGTAAATTTGGCTCGCCTGTTTGCATTCATGATTGTAAACAGGCCACTTGTTTGAATTTAGGCAGGATAGCAGCGGCCTGTTCGTACCCTGAAAGCAGATATAGCCAAGAGTAGGTTAAGTTTACGGTTTCGGCATTGCCAAATGGGTCTGATCTTCAGGTGTGAATCGCTCCGACGGGACAGCTTTCCATGCAACTGCGGCAACAGGTACAGCATGAGTGGGTAAGTTTGTTTGCTGTTTTGCGATATCCCCGGACTTCCAAGGTGAGCAGATGTTGAGCGCAGGCAGCCACACATCTCCCGCATCCGGTACATTTGCCTTTGTCAGGGTATGGGGCTCCATCGGAATGAAGGATCAGAACCCAAGCTCCATTTGTTTCCAGTTGAATTCCGGTTTTGATTTGCCCTGGGTGCGTTTGAAGGGGTAGTACCTGGGGCAGGACGCAACGACTGCATTGGCCGCCTGTTTGCATGTTCTCCGGCATGAGGTGCAGAGTTTGTTGGGACTGGTCTGGTGGGACTTTACATTTTTTGCCATGATTTTGACCAATAGGGTGGATCTGCCTGTTGTGTGATGCCCTGATTCGGGGCGGCCACCCAAGGCCGCCCCTGCTGGAATTATTATTCTACGAATCTGACCCAGCCGAAATCGTCTTTCAATTTCCCTGTCTGAATACCGGTCAGGGTATCATAAAGATTCTGGGTTATTTCGCCAACCTTACCGCCGGTGAGTTGTAGGCAATCATTCTTATAGCAAAGTTTGCCGACCGGGGTAATGACCGCGGCCGTGCCGCTGCCAAAGGCCTCGGTAACCTTGCCGGCCTTGATGTCGGACATCAGGTCGTTGACGTCGATCAACCGCTCCTCTACTTCATAGCCGAGCGTGGGTGCCAGTTTTAATACGGAATCACGAGTTATGCCCGAAAGGATCGAACCGGTTAACGGGGCAGTAACGATCCGTTTGCCGTAAGCAAAAAACATGTTCATGGCTCCGACTTCCTCGATATAACGGCGATGGGTACCATCCAGCCAGAGCACTTGGTCGAAGCCCTTTTGCTTGGCTTCCAGGCCGGCCTTGAGCGAACTTGCATAGTTGCCGCCGGTCTTGGCTTCGCCGGTACCGCCGGGCACGGCTCGCACATACTGGTCTTCCACCAGGATGTTGACGGGATTGAAGCCGGCAGCGTAATAGGCGCCTACAGGGGAGAGTATCACATAAAAGTAGTAATGGTCGGACGGCTTGACGCCCAGTACCGGTTCCACCGCGATCAGGGTGGGGCGGATGTAGAGTGAGGTGCTCTCGGTAGTGGGGATCCAGTCGCGCTCCAATGAAACCAGTTGCTCTATTCCTTTGAGAAACAGTTCTTCCGGCACCTCCGGCATACACATCCTGATCGCCGACTGATTGAAGCGGCGGGCGTTCATCTCGGGACGGAACAACGCTACACGCCCGTCTGTCCATTTGTAGGCCTTAAGACCTTCGAAGATTTCCTGGGCGTAATGGAAAACCAGGCTGGCCGGATCAAGGTTAAAAGGCTCGTATGGTTTGATGCGGGCGTCGCACCACTCCTGACCGCTTTTCCACTCGACCAACAGCATCCGGTCGGTAAAATATTTACCGAAACCAAGCTTGGTTTCGTCACTGATCTTTGTCTTCATCTTTTCGGAAGGCACGGGAAATACCTTGATGTCCATATTGAACACAACCTCCGGCAATTGATATTATGACGAAATTTATACGGAAAAATCTCCAAATCATCAAGAAAAAACAGACAAAAAACCACTATCAACATTAAGGAACATTTCATTATCATAAACAGCAAGTTATACTATTGCAAAAAACTTGATTGACAAAACAAAACCAATCTGTTGTAGTGCCGCATCCCATTCGGGGCTAACTATCTGTAATAGTAGAATAATTTTAGTTTTGCTAAATTATTTTCAGCAACGTTTACGAAATACTTAACTGTCAATTCACAGAATCAATAATGGAGGATCTGCATGAAAAAACAGAAGTTCCGCAAGGTCATGGCTGCCAACCGTGGCGAGATCGCTATTCGTATTTTTCGCGCTTGTACCGAGCTCGGCATCGGTACAGTGGCAATCTATTCAGAGGAAGACAAACTCTCGTTGTATCGGTACAAGGCGGATGAGGCCTACCTGATCGGCAAAGGCAAAAGCCCGATAGATGCGTATCTGGGAATAGACGAGATCATTGCTTTGGCGCTCAAGGCCGATGTGGACGCCATACATCCCGGTTATGGTTTCCTCTCTGAAAACGCCGAGTTTGCAGAAAAATGCGAAGCTGCCGGTATCGCCTTTATCGGTCCCAACGCCAAAATGCAGCGCGCATTGGGAGATAAGGTCGCTGCCCGCAAGGTTGCCATGGCTGCCGGAGTGCCGACCGTCCCAGGTACGGAAAATCCGATCACCAAGGAAGAGGAGGCGCTCAAATTCGCTAAGGAAAACGGGTATCCAATCATCATTAAAGCTTCGGCTGGTGGTGGTGGCCGCGGTATGCGTGTTGCCCAAAACAAGAAGGAGTTGCTGGAAGGTTTGGTGGCTGCACGTAGCGAAGCCAAGGCTGCCTTTGGTAACCCGGCTGTTTTTCTGGAACGCTATCTGGAAAACCCCAAACACATCGAGGTACAGGTCTTGGGCGACAACTACGGTAATCTGGTGCATTTTTACGACCGTGACTGTTCCATACAACGCAGGCATCAGAAGGTTGTGGAATTTGCCCCCTCACTTTCCCTGACCCAGAAGACCCGTGAGGAACTCTGCACCGCTGCCCTCAAAATTGCGGGTCAGGTTAAATATCGCAACGCCGGTACGGTAGAGTTTCTGTTGGATAAGGAGGGGAATTGGTATTTCATCGAGATGAACCCCCGCATCCAGGTGGAACATACTATTTCCGAGCTGATCACCGGGCGCAACCTTGTTCAGAATCAGATTCTGATTGCCTGTGGCCATAAACTGTCTGACCCTGAGATCAACATTCCTTCGCAGAGCGCCATCGACATGCGTGGTTATGCTATCCAGTGTCGTATCACAACCGAAGATCCGGCCAATAATTTTGCCCCGGATTTCGGTACATTGACGACCTATCGCTCGGCCGCAGGCTGCGGTGTCAGGCTCGATGCAGGCAATGCCTTCACCGGTGCCAAGATAACACCGCATTACGATTCGCTGCTGGTCAAAGTCAGTTCCTGGGGACTTACGTTCCAGGCTGCAGCCAATGTCATGAACCGCGCCCTGCAGGAATTCCGTGTGCGCGGGGTTAAGACCAACATCGGTTTTCTGGAGAATGTCGTCACACACCCGGTTTTTCTCAAAGGAGATTGCGATACCTCCTTTATCGAAAAGCATCCGGAACTGATGGTCATCAGGGAAAAGCAGGACCGTGCCAGCAAGGTGCTCACCTATCTGGGCGAAGTCATTGTCAACGGTTCTCCAGGTATCGTCAAACCCTTGAAATCGTCAGAATTGATCGAGGCCAGAGTGCCAGAGGTTGATGTCACCCAGCCCCGGCCGCTCGGGAGCCGTGACCTGTTCATGAAACTGGGCGCCGATGGACTCTCCAAATGGATCCTCGAACAGAAAAAACTGCTCCTGACCGATACGACGATGCGCGACGCCCATCAGTCCAACCTGGCTACAAGGGTACGCACCTATGATCTTCTGAAGATAGCCGAACCCACATCGTATCTTGCATCGGATATCTTCTCCCTGGAAATGTGGGGTGGTGCCACCTTCGACGTTTCCATGCGATTTTTGAAGGAAAGTCCTTGGCAACGGCTGCACAAGCTCTCCGAGGCGATCCCCAATGTCCTTTTCCAGATGCTCCTGCGCGGTTCAAACGCCGTGGGCTATACCAACTATCCGGACAACGTGGTGGAGAGGTTCGTGGAAGAGGCCGCCAACTCCGGCATCGATATTTTCCGTATCTTTGACTCACTCAACTGGACTACCGGTATGAAAGTGGCAATGGAGGCGGTACGCAAGACTGGCAAGATCTGTGAGGCATCCATCTGCTACACCGGTGACATTACCGATCCCAAGCGGGACAAATACCCTCTGGAATACTACGTCAATATGGCCAAGGAACTGGAAAAGATGGGTGCCCACATCCTGGCGATCAAGGATATGGCTGGCTTGTTGAAGCCATTGGCCGCCTACAAGCTGGTCAAGGCACTCAAGGAGAACATTGGTATCCCGGTTCATTTGCATACCCACGACACCTCCAGTAACGGTAGCGCCATGCTGCTCAAGGCCAGCGAAGCCGGGGTAGACATTGTGGATGCGGCCCTCTCTTCCCTGTCGGGCCTGACGGCCCAGCCAAACCTGAACGCCCTTGTATCGTCCCTTGAGGGTAGCGAGCGCGATCCGCTGGTCAATGCTGCAGGGCTGCAAAAGCTGGCCAACTACTGGGAGACGGTGCGAGACTACTATTCCCCTTTCGAGTCAGGCCTGAAGAGCGGCACGGCCGAGGTCTACCATCACGAGATCCCAGGGGGGCAGTACTCCAACTATAAGCCCCAAGTGGCCGGCCTCGGTCTTCTTGACCGCTGGGAGGAATGCAAGGAGATGTATCATAAGGTGAACCTGCTGTTTGGCGATATTGTCAAGGTTACCCCATCTTCCAAGGTTGTGGGCGATATGGCAATGTTTCTGGTCAAGAATAACCTGCAACCCGAGGATGTCTTCACCAAGGGAGATGAGTTGACCTTCCCAGAGTCGGTTGTAGGGATGTTCAAAGGGATGCTGGGGCAGCCATATCAGGGGTGGCCAGAGGAACTCCAGAAGATTGTCCTGAAGGGAGAACAGCCAATCACCTGCCGGCCAGGTGAACTGCTGGAACCGGTGGACTTTATTGAGGAGCGCCTCAAGTTGGAGGAAAAGGTCGGCCACAAGGTGGATGACAAGGCGCTCATCTCCCACATTTTGTATCCGCATGTCTATCCGGAGTTCGATAAACACCGCCAGGAATACTCCGATACCTCGGTCATTCCCACGCCAATCTTCTTTTACGGACTGGAGCCGGGGCAGGAAACTTCCATCGAGATTGAGCCGGGCAAGACCTTGATCATCAAGCTCAACGCAGTGGGCCGGGTTCAGTCTGACGGTACTCGCACTGTTTACTTTGAACTGAATGGCAATACTCGCTCAGTGGTCATCCGTGACCAATCTGCGCTGACTGATGAAGTGGTTAGGGATAAGGCGGAAAAAGGCAACCCATGCCACATAGGTGCCCCGATGCCCGGTAAGGTGCTCAAGGTCAACGTCAAGGCAGGCGATGAGGTCAAGGCAGGTGATGTGCTGATGGTTACCGAAGCAATGAAGATGGAAACCAACATCAAGGCCAAGGCCGATGCCAAGGTGGCCGAGGTGAAGTTCAAAGAGGGTGAGAAGATCGAGAAGGATGATCTTGTCGTCGTAATGGGATAGCGCATCCGCGAAGTCGCTCCCCAGGATGAGACTCGATTTTGAGCTGTGACTAACGTAACGCCCCGTTTCCTTCTGGAAGCGGGGCGTTGGTGCTTAGAGGTAAAGTTATTGTTTTCAGTAGATAAAAATGGTTTTCAAAATCTGCTCGATTGTCTTCTGTGAGCGGTATGGTCCTTCGAGTGTGAGTATCTTGTCAATTTTCTCATCAGTTAATCTTGTGTTTGCTTCAACAAATTCAAAATTCCTGATTTGATCCACCTCTTTTTCCCTGAACAGGAGATAATCTATGATCTGAATAACCGTGGATGCAAAATTGTCCGAGAAAAATGATACATTGATGCGCGCCAGGAACTCGCTGTTATTCAGATGTTTTTCTTTTGCGTTTTCATGTTCAACATGTACCCACCCGGTTTTTGGTTTATCTGTCTCAAAATTTATCTCCCGTTGCACATGCAGGGCTGCCCGCTGTGCTATCCTTCTGAAAAATCCCAGGGAATAATCCATCTGCCCAATTAGGGCGAAGCGCCTGGAAAATTCCGCAACATCGCTCAACGATTCGATGTTGCGGTATACGATGGCGTCCAATGCCTCATTATCGTCCAAATCTATATTGGAAATTTTAATGCCCCTGACACTGGCAACTACGAGACGTCGAATCCTTTCGATCACATGACGGGAGGAATAATTTAGTGCATCCTGCTGCAATTCCAAGGTATTTGAGGAATGGTCATATTTTTCGTGCTTTTCCAGAAGCTTTACAGCAACATCAAAATCATGGACAAGACATTCCCACTGCGCTGTCTGGCGGAATTCGGCTATCTTTTCTTCTGCCTTGGTTTGCGAAAACCACTCTGTCTGGCGATTCCACTTGTTGTTTATTGAAACGCATATGTCGGCTACATTCAAAAGCCACAAGTCAAACAATAGCTTGCGGCTCCAACTGCTGCTGTCGCTATACTTCTTTGCATACCTTTTAATGCCGTCGATTATGGATGTTAAACGGATATATCCTGTTTCACCGGTAGACAAGGTGCCGAATTGATCGTGGTGATTGAGCAGGTCGCCGATAAAAAGCAAATCTTCGCGCGTAAGCTCTTTGTTAAGTATGTCCTTGGTAATCAGGCTTAGATGGTACAGGCTTTTCGTGGGATGGCCGGCGACTATCATTGCCCCTTCCATGGCATGGCGGTGATAGACTACCGTTTTGCCCAGATCGTGATAAAAGGCGGCAAGGAGCAGCATAAAGTTCCGCATCTTCTCATCCGTACCGACAAATTTGTAAGCAAGAATCTCTGAGAGAGTTTTGTCATTTATGAAATCAAAGTTGTTTGCTGCCTTGCCATCGCTGAAATACGCCATCAGCCTGGCGCAGGCACCCACTACGTTGAGGAAGTGGTTATAGTCGCCGATGTTCTTAGAATAGTTTCTCCGCGTACCCTGGTCATTTTTGGGTTCCTTCAACATCAAAATATCTTTGTAATCATCTTGGGGATCACGGATCGGGTCGTTCCATTGTCTTGCAAGAAAGTATTCATGATATCTTTCCATGAATGGAAGGACGTAACTACCTTCGAATGTCAGATCCTGTCCATTTTGTTTGACCCTGACGTACAATCCCTTCTCGCAGATTTTTGCCGTAATCACTTTCAGTTTGTCATTTATCAATTTGATTCTATCTACGGGCTTTGGACGAATTTCCCAGCTCGGAAGGTCTTTCTTCTGCCTAACATATTCACTTTCAGGCCAATATGCCCTTTCTATCTTTTGCATGATCCCGACGAATTTCTCGTCAGATCCCGGGCTAGCTAGTGCAAAAAGCATGGTTACCTCCTGCGAATAGAATTTATATATTGGTTAATTTTAATTTATATTATACGCATGACATAACATGTCAACAATTCTTGTGTATTACATAGGAGTGGCTCGTGGCAAACGCAGTCACGCCATCTGCGCCGAAGCAATAAATGCGGAAGTTAGACAGAGTGGGATAGGGCTTAAAATTAATGAATTCCGTGGGTTCGTTGTGTTAGTGGCAGGTGGATATTGGAGGGTCCGAACAAATGTCACAGGCAAAAAAGTCCGAGGCCGCAGGAGATGAATTCTCCTGCGGCCTCGTTATGGATTATTTGGTAATTGGAATAGGGGTATTTTCTCCATTGGGCGGCAAGATCGGGTACTCGACCTTTGGTTGTTTTCCGGTCAGGGCGTGCAGGAATGCGACGATCTCGGCGGTTTCAGCGCCACTCAGGGTGGTCCCCAATTGCACCGTTCCCATGATGGAAACCGCGTGTTCAAGTTTCCAGACCTTGCCTGTATGGAAGTAGGGCGGTGTCAGGACGATATTGCGTAGCGACGGGGACTTGAACGAAAATTTCTCGCTGTCGGCATGGGTTACCTTGAAGCGTCCCAAATCGCTGTCAGGCCGTATGTCGGCATCCGGGGCGCTTACAACGCCGAACGGATAGTAGCCGGTCCCCCCCAGGTTCACCCCGCCATGACAAGCGGCACATCCTTTGTTGACAAATAGTTTCAGCCCATTCAATTCGGTACTGTTCAGAGCTTTACGGTCGCCCTTCAGGTATTTGTCAAAACGTGAGTCCGGGGTTATCAGGGTCGCCTCGAACACCTCGATTGCATTGGCCATGTTATCGAAGGTGACCGGATCGGCTTCTCCGGGAAACGCCTTTTTGAACATCGGGGTATAGGCAGTAATGCTCTTTAGTGTTTCCACTACCCGCTCCGGTTTGTTGTTCATCTCGACCGAGGCTTGCACAGGTCCCTTGGCCTGGTCTGCCAGATCCTTGGCCCTACCATCCCAGAATTGTGCGATGTTGAAGACGGCATTCAGGACTGTTGGCGCATTACGCGGTCCTTTCTGCCAGCCGTGACCGATGGAAGTCTCCTGCATGTCCATTCCGCCCAGTCCCACGTTGTGGCAGGTATTGCAGCTGATCAGGTATGACGCGGAAAGACGCGGCTCGAAGAAGAGCAGTTTACCCAGTTCCACTTTGGCGGCTGTTGCCGGATTTCCCTTGAATGAGAGGGTTTTTGCCGGGATTGGCTTGAAAAGCGCTTGAGATTGTTTCCAGATATCCTCCTTTGCCCATGCCGTTGACGATACCATCGTCAGTAGCGCTAATCCACCCATCAACATTTTTTTCATGACAATCCTCCTGAGTATTTGGGCCCGATAACCGGAGATTCCGGTCCAGGCAACCTTATCAGTCTTAAAACATACCAATATAATTGTTTATGTCAAGTGGCCGGCGGCTTGGTTTCTTGATAAAGCATCTGGAATTTCGGTTATTCGGCGCGAGCGGCTGGATCAGAAAAAACTGGATTGTGCTCTCTTTATACCATGGGCTACTAATTTAATGATAAGGCTGTTATTGGTGTTTTTATCTTGACACATCGCTGTAACATGGCTATTTACAAATAATATATTTTTATTTGAATAAAGCTAATCCGGGCAATGGCGCTCGGAAATTGTTGCTTTGCAAGGTTCGGGACAATGGTGTCTTTCAGCCTAAATTTACAGGCCAGGAGACTGCCATATGAACAACAGCCTTTCCCAAATCAGCCTGAAGTCAAAACTGATCGCAACTTGTGTCATAATCGCCTTCGGTTTAATCGTCCTCACATTAACCATGTGGGTTTCAACCGAGCGCATCAAGGTCAATGGCCCTATCTATCAGGACATCGTCCGCGGCAAAGACCTGATTGCCGATATACTTCCCCCCCCTGAATACATAATCGAATCCTACCTGGTGGTTTTGCAGGCGAACGTGGAAAGGGATGCCGCCAAAATCACCTCGCTCCAGGAACGGCTCAAAAAACTCCACGGCGAATACGACGACCGTCATGCCTTTTGGATCAAAGACCTGCCTGAAGGAAAGATCAAGACCCTTCTCTTGGAACATTCATACAAACCCGCCGTGACATTTTACGATACTGCCGAAAAGGCCTACTTCCCGGCATTGATTGCAAACAACCATGAACAGGCGGACAAACTGCTGATTGATGTGTTGTCACCTGCTTACGAGGCTCATCGAAAAGTCATTGACGAAATTGTTTCCCTCACAACTGAACAAAATGTCGAAACGGAAAAAAATGCTTCCGCCATGCTGAATAATTCGAAAATTATCATAATTTCCATTGGGATGATCTTGCTGGCAACGGTACTGACCATATTTTTCTTTATCATACGTAACGTGTCCGGCCAGCTTGGCGGTGACCCCAGTTATGTGGCCGATATAGCAAGAAAAGTTGCTGATGGAGATCTTTCGCTTAACGTAGTGGTGCAGGGAGGTTCACATAGTGTTCTGGCGGCAATGAGGGAAATGGTTGCCAATCTGCGGCAGATAGTCTCTCAAGTTACCCACTCTTCCGAAAATATTGCTGCCGCTTCAAATCAGCTTCATTCGGCCGCTGAACAGATTGCAACCGGTAGTGAGCAGGTGGCTTGCCAGTCCTCGACCGTTGCCACTGCAGGAGAGGAAATGACGGCTACCTCTGGCAGTATCGCCCAGAATTGCCAGATTGCGGCCGAAGGCGGGCAAAGCGCAAGCAATGCCGCCCAAGCCGGCACCGAAGTGGTTAATGGCACAGTACTGGTAATGGCACGGATTGCCGAGCGGGTCAGTGCAACAGCGCAGACCGTGCAAAGCCTTGGGGCCCGTTCGGACCAGATCGGCGAGATCATCGGCACCATTGAGGACATTGCCGATCAGACCAATCTGCTGGCGCTCAACGCGGCCATTGAAGCGGCGCGAGCCGGAGAACAAGGTCGAGGTTTTGCTGTTGTCGCCGACGAAGTACGTGCGCTTGCCGAACGCACAACCAAGGCTACCCGTGAAATCGGCGAGATGATCAAGACTATTCAGACCGAAACCAAGGGGGCTGTCACAGCGATGGAACAAGGGGTTCGAGAGGTTGAGGCCGGGACGGTTGAGGCAGAGCGTTCCGGGCAGGCGTTGCAACAGATACTGGAGCAGATCAACAGCGTAACCATGCAAGTCAACCAGATAGCAACTGCCGCCGAGGAACAGACCGCAACTACCAGTGAAATTTCCAGCAACATTTTTCAGATCACTGAAGTTGTCCATTCAACAGCGCGGGGGGCGGAGGAATCGGCAAAGGCATCCGGGCAATTAGCAAGACAGGCCGAGGAATTGAAGCTGCTGGTCGGCAAATTCAAACTTTAATGGTTTGAAGGAAGTAAGTGCTTTTCAATAGGCGGCCTTCGGGCCGCTTTTTTTGCGACCTATCAGTATCGTCTTTAGGGAGCTGTCGGCCATGGCAGCTGTTATTGGTTTTGACTCGCCTTGCCGCCTGCCGTATAATCACCAGTCGGACCGCCGCCAATGATGTCTGCTGAGTTCCGAACTATTTTTTTACAACGAGGAAACAATGCAATTTTTCATAGACCCTTACTTTCCCGATGATATACACGCGGTTGGTGACGCCGGCATGGCCGGATTCGAGGAAAAACGGACCTTGTATCTGTCCGGCTGCAAGAATTTCCTGCGTCATTATCGCGAGGAGATCCGCTCCGTGCATAGTTCCGGCGCATCGGGTACCGACGTGGTGCACCTGATTTGCGACATGACCGACGAATTGATCAACAAACTGCTGCTTTCCATCCTTGATGACCTTGACCCCAGCCGTGCCTTGATGGACCATATTACCCTGGTCGCCGTGGGGGGGTATGGCCGGGGCGAGTTGAATCCCTTTTCTGACGTGGACATCATGTTTTTGCACGACGGTACCTTGGAAAAGGCAAAGGTGGAGGATATCGCTCAGAAACTGCTCTATTTTCTGTGGGACATGCGCCTGGATGTGGGGTATTCGGTGCGGATCATCCAGGACTGCATAGAGATGGCAGCTGCAGACGGCACGGTCAAGACCGCCTTGATGGATGCCCGCTTCCTGTCCGGCAGCCGGCCTCTATACAATACTCTGCACAAGGTGATATTTACCCAGATCCTGACAAAATCCAGTGACAAGTTCATCAAGGAAAAACTGGCCGACATGAAGACGCGCCGCGAAAAGTACGGCGCCACCGTCTACCTGCTGGAGCCGAACCTGAAGGAAGGGGAGGGTGGCTTGCGCGACCTGCAGACCGCCATGTGGGCGGCCCGGGTCAAATATAAGTTCACCAGTCCCAAGGAACTGATCATCAAGGGTGTCCTGAGCGAGGAGGAGTTGGATACCTACGATGCCGCACTCGACTTTCTCTGGCGCATCCGCAATGAACTGCATTATTTCAGCGGCCGCAAGAACGACCAGTTGACCTTTGATGCCCAGGTCCATCTGGCAGCGTTCTTCGGCTATAAAAATCGTGGGCGGGTGCTGGCGGTGGAAGATTTTATGAGGGATTACTACCGCCATGCCAACCGGGTCGAACATTTTACCTCCAGCATGGTGTCCCGCTGTATTTGGCGCGAAGAGGGGGCGTTGAAGATTCTGGGCTATTTTGTCCGGCGTCCGGTGGGAGATGGTTGTTATGTCCTGAAGGGGGAATTGATCATCCCGGATGAGTCGGTTGTGGACAAAAACCCTGCTGTATTGATGAGGGCATTCGAGCTGGCCCAGAAGCATGGCGTCGGCCTGAATGTCCGCGTCAAGGGGGTGATCCGCCGCAATCTCCACTTGATAAACGACAAGTTCCGCCGTAATCGCGAGGTGAACCAGTCGTTCATGAACATCCTGCGCTCAGCCAAGGATGTTGCGGAAACCCTGACCCAGATGCATCACCTGGAGTTTCTCAACCGCTTCATCCCGGAACTGGAGCATATCTACTGCAAGGTACAGCACGACCTGTACCACATCTACACAGTGGATATTCATACCCTGTTCGCGGTCGATCAGGCTGAAAAGATGCTGAACGGCCAATTGAAGGATGTGCTCCCATTCCCCTGTGAGATAGCGGCCCAGATCGGCAAGCGGGAGCTGCTGATCCTGGCGGTGCTGTTCCATGACATCGGCAAAGGGGAGGGGGGCGGCCATGCCGAAAAAGGCGCAGCCATGATTCCCACCATTGCCCGTCGGATGGGGCTTTCCAAGGAGGACGGCGAGCGCCTGGTGTTTTTGGTGCGGCAGCACCTGCTGTTTGCCCATATATCCCAACGCCGCGATCTCCATGATGAAAAAATGGTGGTTCAGTTTGCCCGCCAGATGGAGACCAGCGAGAACCTGAAGATGCTCTTTTTGCTGACGGTGGCCGATGTGCGGGCTGTCGGTTCCGATGTTTGGACCAGTTGGAAGGCGCTCCTCTTTCAGGAGTTGTATGAAAAGTCGTTCAGCGTACTGGAGCGGGGCGAATTCCACCTGGAAGCCAGCAGCGAGCGGGTCAAGGCGGTCATCAAGAAGGCTACGGAAATGCTTGAGGACGAGTTCCCTACGGCCCAGGTCCGCGAGGAACTCAAGGCAATGCCGGTCCGGCTCCTGCTTTCCAACAATCTGCCGCTTATCACCGGTCACGCCAGGATGCTGCTCGGTCTGGGTGAGGCCGACATCCTGATGAAGGTTGTCCATGTGCAGGAGAACGGTTATTCGGAGTTCACCATCTGTGCACTGGACATGCCGGGGCTGTTCTCGCGCATCACTGGCGTCATGGCTGCCAACGGGGTGAACATCCTGGGGGCTCAAATAAATACCAGTCGCAACGGCAAGGTTCTGGATATTCTCCAGGTGAATTCGCCCCAGGGACTTGTCATTACCGACGAACAGCGCTGGCAGAAGGTGCAGGCCGACATGCGCCGTGTCCTCCATGGCGAGGTCAATGTTGCCGAACTGGTTGAAAAGCGGCAGCGGCCGTCATTGCTGACCTCCCGCCCGGCACCGCGCTTCCCTACCAAGGTGGAATTCGACAACGAGGTGTCCGAGGATTATACGGTTATCGATATCTACACCCACGACAAGGTAGGGCTTCTTTACCTGATTACCAGCTCCCTGACGCAGTTGGGCCTCTACATCGGCGTGTCCAAGATTTCCACCAAGGTTGACCAGGTGGCGGACGTCTTTTATGTGCGCGACATCTTCGGCCAAAAGATCATGGAAGAGGAAAAACTGGCGGAGATCAAGGCTTACATGACCAAGGCCATTGATGAGTGGGTCTGAAATGACCGGCCAATCATCCGTGGATATTTTGCATGGCGTCACCTTGAAGATGATCGTTACCGAACTGGCGGAGCACTATGGCTGGGAAGAGATGGGTAGACGTATCGATATCCGTTGTTTCACCCATGACCCTAGTGTTGCCTCCAGCCTGAAGTTCCTGCGGAGAACCCCATGGGCCAGGGACAAGGTGGAGGAGTTGTATCTGAGATGGAAGCTGGGAGAATGAGGATTTCTATCTGTCTGATGGCTGCTTCTGACGAGCTTAACTATCCATGAACGACTACCTGGACCTCTTCATAAGCTATCTGGCCGTGGAAAAGGGACTCTCTCGCAACACTCAGGAGGCCTACAGCCGTGACCTGGCCCGCTACCTTGAGTTTCTTGAAAAGCAGGGCTGCAACAAGCCTGCAGAAGTCAAGACCACCGACATCACCGCATTTCTGAACGTGCTCAAAGACAATGGTGTCGGACCGCGCAGCCGAGCGCGCTGTCTATCGGCCATTCGCATGTTCCACCGCTTCCTGATGGTGGAAAACTATGCCGAGCTCAATCCGGCCGCTATTATCGAGGCGCCCCGCACCCTTAACAAGTTGCCCGAATTCCTGACTTCATCGGAGGTGGACGCCTTGTTCAGCGCCTGCAACGGGGCGGCAAAGGAGAGCGTGCGCGACCTGGCCATGCTGGAATTGCTCTATGCCACCGGGCTCAGGGTTTCGGAGCTGGTCAATCTCAAGCTGCGGGAGGTTAACCTGGACGTTGGTTACCTGATGACCGTGGGCAAGGGGAATAAGGAGCGGCTGGTGCCGGTCGGCGAGTCTGCCCGCGGCAAGGTTACCGCTTACTTGGAAGGGGTGCGTTATCGGCACGACCCGCAGAACCGGAATCCTTACCTGTTCCTGTCCCGTCTGGGGGCAGCCATGAGCCGCCAGGCCTTCTGGAACATCATCAAAAAACGGGTGCTATTGGCCGGCATCCGCAAGAACGTCTCCCCCCACACCCTGCGTCACTCCTTTGCCACCCACCTGCTGGAAAACGGCGCCGATCTGCGCAGTGTGCAGATCATGCTGGGACACGCCGACCTTTCCACCACGCAGATTTACACGCATGTTACCCGTGAACGCCTGAAGCGCCTGCACCGGGAGATCCACCCCAGGGGATGATACAAAGCGCTTATTCCGGGCCTGTCTTTCGGAAAACGAACCCATTCATGTGAGGTGTCATTGAAAGTAGTGAAATGGCTGGCGGTAATTGTGCTGGGCGCCATTGCCCTGTATGCCGTCTACATAGGCTTAGCGCTTTACCGCCTGCCGTCGGTGGCATCGCTTGTTGACCGCAAGATGAACCTTACCATCCAGGTGAAAGACTGGCAGGGGAAGCTCCACCCCTACGTCGTGGGACCCCGGAACCACTGGTGGACGCCATCGGCCGATATCCCATCGGAGATGGAGTGGGCGGTCATCGTGGCCGAGGATGCCAACTTCTATCGTCACGAGGGGATCGACGTAAGAGCGATCAAGGATGCCATCAAATACGACCTGGAGAAGAAGCGCTTTGCACGCGGGGCCTCTACCATCACCCAACAGACAGCCAAAAACCTTTTCCTCACCCGGGAAAAGACCGTGACCCGCAAGATTGAGGAAATCTATCTTGCCAAGCGAATGGAACAGGAACTGACCAAGGGTAGAATCCTGGAGCTGTATCTGAATATTGTCGAATTGGGACCGATGGTGTACGGGATCGGCCATGGGGCCCACTACTATTTCGATAAGCCGGCCAGTGCCCTTACTCCCAGGGAATGCGCCTTTCTCGCCGCCATGCTGCCTGGCCCGCAGAAGGTCTACAACCCCTACCGGCACCTGGATCGGGTCCTGAAGCGCTCCGACATGTTGTTGGGGCTCTTGCGGGAGAACGGGGTGCTGACCGAGGTGGAATATCATCAGGCCATGGCTGAAACACCGAATATCAGCGGCATGCAAAAGAAGGTTGATCAGAGTTTATCGGGGAAGGTGCGGAGATTCTTCAAGAATTTGTTGGGAATTTTTCGGTGAGCCTGGGGCGGTGATTACTGGCTGGCCGGTTGTCAGCCAGGATCCAATGGCCTCCGGCTGTTCTCCAAATTGCGCGCTGCCACCGACGTTTTGATCGGTGGCAGCGTTTTTTTGTGGGTTTTGACTACTGCGCCTTGGTGACGGTTACCTTGACCTTGTCGGTAAAGATCACCGTACTTTGGGTAACCGGATCGTAAC